>JAABUN010000044.1_pt1 | contig 270664 bp, 246 predicted proteins | sample 5559311 | NCBI WGS metagenome assembly JAABUN01 (sample SAMN10711877, study PRJNA513370) | rock metagenome | isolation source: Antarctica rocks | place: Antarctica: Victoria Land, Siegfried Peak sud | reverse complement strand
ACATACGAGAACAGCGACCCTGACCGCTCGTCCGAACCCCGCATCGCGATCCCCGCCCAGCCATCAACCAACCAGAGTGAATCACGACAAACCGAAGCCGGCGAACTTTTTCCTCAGCCTGCTAGCGGCGCGGATGCGTAACCCTCCCTGGAGCCGGCGAAGCTGGACGGGAGGGTGAGCGGGTTCTGCTCTAGAGGCAGCCCCTTTCGACCGCGCTCGCGCCGGCTTCGACTCTGCGGTGACGCCTCTCAAAGCGGCTTCCTGCCCACCCGGCGGCGGCCGCGGAACTCTCCGACCCGCGTCGACGCATCATCTTCCGCCGTCTCTTTCTGCAGCGCGCGACGGAACTCGTCCCGCCGTTCGTGGATGGACGCGATCACCGGCCCCATGGCGACCCCGATATCGACCAGCACCGCTTCGGAGAGCTGAAGGCTCGCCTCGATCGTCTCCGGGACGGCGTCGTTCACCCCGAGGCGATAGAGCTGCCGCGCGTGCCTCGCGTCGCGCGCCCTCGCGACAATCGTCAGATCGGCACGCTCCGCTCGCACCGCCTCGACCACGGCCTGGATGGCGGAGGGCTGGTCGAGCGTGATGACGATGGCGCGGGCCGTGTCGAGACCGCAGGCCTTGAGAACCGCGAGAGAGGTCGTGTCGCCGAAATAGACCGGCCGCCCCGGTGCCTGCGCGGCCGCCACGAGAGCCGGATTGGCGTCGACCGCGAGATAGGGCACGCCGTGGCGAGCGAGCATGTCGGCCACGAGCTGCCCGACTCGGCCGTAGCCGGCCACGATGACGCGCTCGGATCCGTCGGGCGGCGGAGGCGGGTCGTTCGACAGGGCCGGAGTCGCGGCGGCGATCCGCCGGCCGAATTTCCGCCCGATGCGGGCGAGCACGGGAAGGGCCACCATCGACACGGTGGCGACGACCAGGATCGTTTGCGCCACGTCACCCGGCATGAGCTGAGCCGCCGTCGCGACCCCGATGATCACGAAGGCGAACTCGCCGCCGGCGCCGAGCAGCAGGCCGGCCTCGGCCCCCACCCGGTGGGGCAGCCGAAAGGCCGCTCCGAGCGCGATCACGATCCCGGCCTTCGAGGCGACGAGCACGAGGGAGACGAGGAGGATGGTTCCCGGCGCGCGGGCGAGCTCCGTGACGTCGAGCCCCATCCCGACCGTGAGGAAGAACACTCCGAGAAGCAGTCCCTTGAACGGCTCCACGACGGCCTCGATGGCCCGGCGATATTCCGTTTCGGCGAGGAGAAGGCCCGCCACGAAGGCCCCGAGCGCCATCGACAGCCCGCTAGTGGCCGCGAACAAAGCCGACCCGATCACGATCAGGAACGAGGCCGCCATGAACAGCTCCGGCGAACGTGTCTGCGCCACGAGGTGGAACAGGGGCCGAAGCGCGAGACGGCCGGCTACGACGATGACGACGAGCGCAATGCCGGCCTGACCGAGAGCGAGCAGAAGCCCGAGGAGGAAGTTGTCGCCGGGTTTCGTCGAGCCGAGAGCCGCGATCGTGAACAGGATCGGGGCGACCGCGAGGTCCTGGAACAGGAGGATGGAGAAGCTTGCCCGGCCGGTTGGAGAGTTGAGCCGGCGCTGACCGGCCAGGATCGGGACCACGATCGCGGTCGACGACAGGGCAAGCGCGAGGCCGCCGACCGCGGCCACCGCCGGGGTCAGCTGCAGGAGCATGCCCAAGCCCGCCAGCGCAATGGCCGAGGTGACCACCTGCGCGGCGCCGAGCCCGAACACGAGGCGCCGCAGCGTTCGCAGGCGCTCCCATGACAGCTCGAGCCCGATCGTGAAGAGCAGGAAGACGACCCCGAACTCGGCCAGATGCGCGACCTCGTCGCGGTTCGAGATCGTGACGTAGCGAAGCCAGGACGCGTCGGCGCTCCAGCGCCCGAGGCCGAACGGCCCGAATAGCGCGCCCGCGCCGATGAAGCCGAGGACGGGGCTGACCTTGATGCGGCTGAACAGCGGCACGACGATTCCGGCCGTCGCCAGGAACAGCATGATCTCCTTGTAGGAGCCGGCCTCCAAAGGCGCCGCCATCGCGCGTGAACCCTCCTCGGCGCTGGCGCCCCCCTCGGGTCGGGTTGCGGGCGACTCGTCGTCATGTGCATCGAGCCGCAAGGCGAGATGGTCAACCGCCGCGACGCCGCCATGGGTGCGAGAGTCCGCCCGCCCTGCCCTGACGAGGACGTCGCAGGACGCCGCGTCCGCGCTTGTCGCGCGCGGAGCCGTTCCCTACAACGCCCGGCTCAGCAGGGGATCAACCGGCCAGATGCGTTTTCGAGGGACCGACTCCTACGTCGCCACGGACGACCTCAACGTGGCCGTGAACGCCGCGGTGGTGCTCGAACGCCCGCTTCTCGTGAAGGGGGAGCCCGGCACCGGAAAGACGGTGCTGGCCGAGGAGATAGCGAAGGCCATGGGCGCGCCGCTGATCACGTGGCACGTCAAATCCACGACCAAGGCGCAGCAGGGGCTCTACGATTACGACGCCGTTTCGCGGTTGCGCGATTCGCAGCTCGGCGATCCGCGCGTGTCCGATATCCGCAACTACATCCGGCCGGGCAAGCTCTGGGAGGCGTTCAAGTCGGAGACCCGGCCCGTGCTCCTGATCGACGAAGTCGACAAGGCCGACATCGAGTTCCCGAACGACCTCCTGCTCGAGCTCGACCGCATGGAATTCCACGTCTACGAGACGGGCGAGACGATCCGGGCCGAGCGACGGCCGATCGTGCTCATCACGTCGAACAACGAGAAGGAGCTGCCCGACGCCTTCCTGCGGCGCTGCTTCTTCCACTACATCCGCTTCCCGGACGCCGACACGATGGCCCGCATCGTCGAGGTGCATTACCCCGGCATCAAGCGCCGCCTGGTCGAGGAGGCGCTGCGGCTTTTCTTCGAGGTCCGCGAGGTGCCGGGCCTGAAGAAGAAGCCGTCAACGTCGGAGCTCCTCGATTGGCTGAAGCTCCTGATGTCGGAGGATATCGGTCCCGAGCAGCTGCGCGAGCGCGATCCGCGGAAGCTGATCCCGCCGCTGCACGGGGCCTTGCTGAAGAACGAGCAGGACGTCAGCCTGTTCGAGAAACTCGCCTTCATGACGCGCCGGGAGGCCAGATAGGAGACGCGATGGACGAGGATCGGTTCAACATCGACCTGCGCAAGTTCCTGAAGCAGGTGGGGGTCACGTCGCAACGCGAGATCGAGAAAGCGGTTCGCGAGCGCGGCGCGGACGTCTCGCAGCTGCGACTCAGGATGGTGCTCACCTCCGAGGACGCAAAGCTGCACCACGTGGTCGAAGAAACGATCAAGCTCGGCTGACGCCCTCGCGCCGACGCCCAAACGAAAAAGGCCCGGCGCGGGGCCGGGCCTTTCTCGAGCGCGCTGCCGAGATCAGCAATCGGTCGTCGTCTTCGTCTTCGTGTCGCCGACCTCGTTCGTGCGGGTCACCGACCGCGACTCGCAGCCGACGCTGCTGGACGATTCGCTCCGCCGCACGACGGTGGTGTCCGGCCCGACTTCGCGCTCGCGCACGATCGTGGTCGAGGAGCCGGGGGTCTCCCGCTCGATCACCGTGGTGGTCTGGGCGAAGGCAGAGGTGGCGGCGATCGATGCCGCGAGAGCAAGGGCGAGAGTCTTCATGATGGAGCACTCCGATGGATGTGCTCCCCTAACGCCCGTCTCCCACCCGCGTTCCCGTTCGCCCGTTCGTCGCGGCGCCGGGTCCGGGACGGACGCGCGCCCTGTTCAGAACCGCATGCCCATGCCGGGGCGGCCGCTCTCGCTCATGAAAGGCGCGGCTCGCGACCCCCCGCTTCCACCCCGGTCGAACTCCTCGGGAACGTAGCGGCTCGGACGGTCGTAGGTGTCCCGCGTGGCCGCAGCGTTCGTGCGGCGCGACCGCACGCCCGTCGTCGAGCTGTCCGGGGTCCCGGTCGTGAGATCCTCGTCGGCGGTCTTCTTGCGGGGCTGCGCGGCCTTCTTCGGCTGCGCCTTGGGCCTCGCCTTCTCCGTCGGCGCGGGATCACTCGCGGAGGGCGGCATCGGCATGGATTGCAGCGGCGGCCCGGATTGCAGCGGCGCCCCGGATTGCAGCGGCGCCCCGGATTGCGCCAGCGCGCTCCCGGACAGGGCCGCCAAGACGACGACCGCTCCGGCCGCCAAGAGCTGTGAACGGAGTGATGGGGCCATGGAAGGTCTCCGACCGCCTCGCGCGATCCTTCACGTTCGCCTTAACACCGGAACGGCGGCGCGAAGAAGGCCGTTCGCTCCATTCGATCCGGCGTGAGAGGCAAGGCGCCCTCCTTTGAAAGGCTGGCTGCCAGGTCCCTGGCCAGGTCCTTGGCCAGGTCCTTGCCAGGTCCTTGCCAGATCACGTGCGAGGTCCTGCGAGGTCGGGAGAGGAGAGGCATAGGGGCGCGGGCCTGCGCCTGATCCTTGTCTTCCCGGGCCGCGAGCCCTAGTTTGCGGGCAACATCGTATCGGTCGCCCTGACGGGCACGGGAGGTTCGCCATGGGCGGCGTGAGCATCTGGCATTGGGTCGTGGTCGGCGTGATCGTGATGCTGCTCTTCGGGCGCGGCAAGATCTCCGAGCTGATGGGCGACATGGCCAAGGGCATCAAGGCCTTCAAGAAGGGCATGTCCGACGACGAGGCGGCCGCGACGGCGCCCACGACCCCGGCCGCCGCCGGGCAGGCTGACGTCGTGCGGACGCTCGAGCACCGCAGTCCGGAGCCCGTCGCCGCCTCGACCACCACGCTCGCCGACCGCAAGCTCGGCTGATCCCGGCCCTCGCGGGCCGCCGTTGCAACCGGTCGCGGGCGCGGCCGGGGTGAGACCGCGTCATGTTCGACATGAGCTGGGGCGAGATCATGGTGATCGGCGGCGTCGCGCTGATCGTCATCGGCCCCAAGGACCTTCCCAAGGCGTTGCGCACCGTCGGCCAGATGACCAACAAGGTCCGCCGCATGGCCGGCGAGTTCCAGAGCCAGTTCTCGGAAGCGATGCGGGAGGCGGAGCTCGAAGACGTCCGCAAGGAGGTCGAGGGCCTGAACCGCGACGTTGCGGCAGCGACCTCGACCGCCTTCAACCCGATCCAGACCATCCGGGACGAGCTCAAAGGCTCCGTCGAGGGCCGGCCCGCCGGGCCGGAGACCCCCGCCGCCACACCCGGTGACTGGGCCGCCGGGCAATCCGAACCGACCGTCACGGCCGTCGAGGAAACGGGCTCGATCCCGCATATCGAGCCCGTGACCGAGCCCGTCCTGCTCTCGTCGGCGGAGCCGCTGCCGCTCTCGCGGCCCGAGCCCGGCGCCTCCATCCCGGAGGTTCAGCCGCTGGTGCCGCTGCCGAGCGACGAGCCGGTCCTCCCCATTCCCGATCCGACCCGCATCACGACCGGGCCGGGCCTCGAACCCGCGGGCGAGGCCGACCTCCCGACCGGGGCGCGGGCGTGAGGACCGAAGCCGACGAGGCGGAGGTCGAGGCCTCGCGGGCTCCGCTCCTCGACCATCTGATCGAGCTCCGATCGCGCCTCATCAGGGCGCTCATCGCCTTCGTGGTGATGTTCTTCCTCTGCTTCGCGGGCGCGAAGTACATCTACAACATCCTGGTGCAGCCCTATGTCTGGGCCGTCGGCAAGCAGCATGCGCCGATGATCTACACGCACGCGCTCGAGTTCCTGTTCACCCAGATCCAGGTGGCCGTGTTCGGGGCGGGGTTCCTGGCCTTCCCGGTGATCGCCTCGCAGATCTACAAGTTCGTGGCGCCGGGCCTGTACAAGAACGAGAAGCAGGCCTTCCTGCCCTATCTCGTCGCGACCCCGATCCTGTTCTTCATCGGCGCCATGGTGGTCTATTTCATCGCCATGCCGCTCGTGATGAACTTCTCGGTCGGCATGCAGCAGCTCGGGGCCGGCGAGGGCTCGGCCGAGATCCAGTTCCTACCCAAGGTCAACGAGTACCTGTCGCTGATCATGACCCTGATCTTCGCCTTCGGCATCTGCTTCCAGCTGCCGGTGGTGCTGACGCTGCTGGCCCACGCCGGGATCATCGATTCGACGTTCCTGAAGGAGAAGCGCCGCTACGCGATCGTCATCGTGTTCGTGATCGCGGCCGTCCTGACCCCGCCCGACGTCATCAGCCAGATCGCCCTCGCGGTGCCGACGCTCCTCCTCTACGAGGCCTCGATCCTGGCCGTCGTCATGGCCGAAAAGAAGCGCGCCCAGGCCGACGCGATCGCGGCCGCCGAGTAGCTCCCCTGTCATTCCGGGGCTCGCGAAGCGAGAACCCGGAACCCATGGAAGGATGCGGACCGGAAGCTTTCCTATGTTGTGCGAGCCGTGGGTTCCGGGTTCGATGCCGCGCATCGCCCCGGAATGACAGACGTTGCGCTGATCGAGGCCATGAACCCCGAATGGACCGGCCGCGACCTCACACTGAACCCCTGTCATTCCGAGGCTCGCGAAGCGAGAACCCGGAACCCATGGAAGGGATGCGGACCGGAAGCTTCCCTATGTTGTGCGAGCCGTGGGTTCCGGGTTCGATGCTGCGCATCGCCCCGGAATGACAAGGGATGACCTACTCAGTCTACCTCCTCGCTCGGAAACGCGACGGCACCCTGTATCTCGGCGTCACGAACAATCTCGCCCGCCGCGTGTGGCAGCACAGGACGAAGGCCGTTCCGGGCTTCACGACGCGCTACGGCGTCGATCGGCTCGTCTGGTACGAGAGCTACGAACGCATCGAGGAGGCGATCTCGCGCGAGAAGGCGATGAAGAAGTGGCGCCGGGCCTGGAAAGTCGAGCTGATCGAGGCCATGAACCCCGAATGGGACGACCTCTACCTGATCCTGAACCAGTGACCCCTCCTCGTCATTCCGGGGCTCGCGAAGCGAGAACCCGGAACCTATGGAAGGGTCTTCGAGGAGGAAGCTTCCATCCCGTCGTGCAAGCCATGGGTTCCGGGTCTGCGGAGCAGCGCTCCGCGCTGCACCGCGCCCGGGAATGACATGGGAACGCCGGCGCCACGCCCGTCATTCCGGGGCGATGCGCAGCATCGAACCCGGAACCCATGGAAGGGCGCTCGGTCAGGAAGCTTCCGTCCCGTCGTTCAAGCCGTGGGTTCCGGGTCTGCGGAGCAGCGCTCCGCGCTGCACCGCGCCCGGAATGACAGGTAGGCCATGCACGATATCCGGCTCATCCGCGACAACCCGGCCGCCTTCGATGCGGGGCTGGAGAGCCGTGGCCTGCCGCCGCTTTCGTCCGCGCTGATCGCGCTCGACGAGCGCCGCCGCGCCGCCGTCGCGGCCCTGCAGGTGGCGCAGGAGAGCCGGAACAGCCTCTCGAAGGAGATCGGCGCGGCCAAGAAGGCCCGCGACGAGGCGCGTGCCGCGGGCCTGATGGACGAGGTGGCGCGGCTCAAGACATACGTGCCGGAGCTGGAAGAGGCGGAGAAGGCCGCGAAGGCGGCGCTCGAGACCGCGCTGGCCGAGATCCCGAACACGCCCCTGGCCGATGTGCCGATCGGCCCGGACGAGCACGGCAACGTCCAGCGCGAGGACCACCGCTTCGAGGGGGCGCGGCAGCTCGGCAGCGGCAAGCAGCATTTCGAGCTCGGCGAGGCATGGCGGATCGGCGGCGTGGGCTCGCCCCCGCTGATGGATTTCGAGGCGGCCGCGAAGCTCTCCGGGTCGCGCTTCGTCGTGTTGCGCGGCCAGCTCGCCCGGCTGGAGCGCGCCCTCGGGCAGTTCATGCTCGACATGCATACGACGGAGCATGGGTACCAGGAGGTGAGCCCGCCCTTGATGGTGCGGGACGAGGTGATGTTCGGGACGGCGCAGCTGCCGAAGTTCGAGGAAGATCAGTTTCGAACAGCTGTGTTCAACGACGCGCACCTCGCGTCGACCTTTTCGGAGTACGTCGCAGGATACATGGGCCGAAACTGGCCGCTATTAGAGCCGGACGATGCTCTCAATGCGGACCAAGTTGCCGAGCGGGCGAGATCGTTTGGCCAGCAACTTGTTGCCGGGCTGAAGCAGGGCGGAGGTCGCTGGCTCATCCCCACCGCCGAGGTCCCCCTCACAAACCTCGTCCGCGAATCCATCCTGTCCGAGGACGAGCTCCCCCTCCGCTACACGGCCCTCACCCCCTGCTTCCGGGCGGAAGCCGGGGCGGCCGGGCGGGACACGCGCGGCATGCTGCGGCAGCACCAGTTCATCAAGTGCGAGCTCGTCTCGATCACGAATCCGGAGACGTCCGCCTTCGAGCACGAGCGCATGCTGGCCTGCGCCGAAGAGGTGCTGAAGCGCCTCGACCTGCCGTTCCGGGTGATGACGCTCTGCACCGGCGACATGGGCTTCGCGAGCCAAAAAACCTACGACGTCGAGGTCTGGATGCCGGGGCAGGGGACCTATCGCGAGATCTCCTCCTGCTCGACCTGCGGCGACTTCCAGGCGCGCCGCATGGAGGCGCGCTACCGGCCGAAGGGGGAGAAGGGCATCCGTCACGTCCACACCCTGAACGGGTCCGGCGTCGCGGTCGGCCGGGCGCTGATCGCGGTTCTGGAGAACTTCCAGGAGCCCGACGGCTCCGTCACGGTGCCGTCGGCGCTTCGGCCCTATATGGGCGGGCTGGACAGGATCGGGGGCTGATGGTGTCGAGCGCTCTCCAGAGGCGAAACTAGATGCGCATCCTGGTCACCAACGACGACGGCATCCATTCGCCGGGCCTCCAGCTTCTCGAAGAGGTGGCGCGGCAGATTTCCGACGACGTCTGGGTCGTGGCGCCGGAATTCGACCAGTCCGGCGTCTCCCATTCGCTGTCGCTGTCCGACCCGCTGCGGTTGCGCGAGGTGTCGGAGCGGCGCTTCGCCATCAAGGGCACGCCGACCGATTGCGTGATCATGGCGACGCGCCACGTCATGCGGGAGGCACGGCCGGACCTTGTCCTGTCCGGCATCAACCGTGGCCAGAACGTCGCCGAGGACGTCACCTATTCGGGCACGATCGCGGCCGCCATGGAGGGCACGATCCTCGGCATCCCGTCCCTCGCGCTGTCGCAGGGCTACGGCCGAAACGGGCGCGCCAACATCAAGTGGCATTGCGCCCGGCATCACGCCGCTGCCGTGATCCGCAAGGTGGTTGCCCAGGGCGTGCCGGACGGCATCCTGGTGAACGTGAACTTCCCCGATTGCGAGCCGGACGAGGTGCAGGGCATCGCCGTGACCGCGCAGGGCAAGCGCGACAAGGAGCTCCTCTCCATCGACGAGCGCATGGACGGGCGCGGCAACCCGTATTTCTGGATCGGCTTCTCGCGGAAGAGCTATCAGCCCGGCAACGGGACGGATCTGAAAGCGCTGGCCGAGAACCGGATCTCGGTCACGCCGCTCCGGCTCGACCTCACCGACGAGCCGACGATGACGCTGTTCGCGCAAGCCTTCGGGTAGCCCTGTCATTCCGGGGCCGCGAAGCGGAACCCGGAACCCACGTCTCGCACGGACGTGAAAAGCGCTCCCGACACGGTGCGGTCCATGGGTTCCGGGTTCTGGCTTCGCCAGCCCCGGAATGACGGAGGTGGTAACCTGCTCTCCCACCGTCATTCCGGGGCCGCGAAGCGGAACCCGGAACCCACGTGTCGCAACAACGTGAAAAGCGTTCCAGACGCGGTGCGGACCGCGGGTTCCGGGTTCGACGCTTCGCGCCGCCCCGGAATGACAAGCCTCGCACACGGTTCGTCAATGCGCGAGGCGGATGCTGGGCTGAACGAAGCCCGAGGCCCCGCCCGTGTCCGCCGCCCTCAACCTCCGCGACGATTCTCCAGGCCCGCGCGTCGAGGCGGCGGCGTTCGTGCTGGCGCTGCGGGGACGCGGCGTGTTCGACCTTCCCGTGCTGCGCGCCATGGAAACGGTTCCGCGCGAGCTGTTCGCGCCGCGGCGCTATCTCGATCTCTCTCGGCAGGACGTCGCCCTGCCGCTCGCCTTCGGGCAGACCATGACCGCGCCCGCGACGGTCGCCCTGATGCTGGCCGCGCTCGCGGTCCGGCCCGGCGACCGGGTGCTGGAGGTCGGGACGGGCTCCGGCTACGTCGCCGCCCTGCTGGCCGCGATGGGCGCGCTCGTCCACTCGGCCGAGCGGCATCCGGTGCTGGCGGAGGGCGCACGTCACCGCCTGCGGGCGGCCGGCTTCGCGCAATCCTGCGAGGTCGCCTGCCGCGACGGGCTCGGCGGCGACTTGGGCGACGCCCGGTTCGACCGCATCCTCCTGAACGGCAGCGTGCCGGGCCTCTCGGCCACCCTCACGTCCCGGCTCGCGCCGGGAGGGCGGCTCGTGCTGGGGCATGAAGCGGATCGCGGGGCGACGTCCCTGGTCGTCCTGTCGCGCGAGCCGGATGGGCAGCTCGCGAGCCGGGTCGGCGGGACGCTCCGGTTGTCCCGGCTGGTGGTCGACGCGATCGAAGATCCGGCGGCTCCGGCAACGGAAGCTTAACCCCAACAGGGCTTTAATTCGATCTGTAGGTTGCGTGCTGGGCGGGTGATGAGATGCGTAGCGGACTCGGGTGCGAATTGATGCGGGCCGTGTCGAGGTTCGCGATCGTCGGTGTCGTGGGAGGGCTCGCGGCGGGCTGCAGCACGGACAGCGTGCGGTTTTCGGAAAACCCCTTCTCGAACCCCTTCGCCAGCTCCGGCGGGACGCCCGAGCCGAGCATGACCGGGAGCGTCGATGAGCGCCCGGCCGCGATTGCCCGAGTGCCGCGCACGAGCGTCCGGTCGGAGCCCCTGGCCCCCGTCAGAAGCGCGGCCGTGGCCCAGCCGATCCCGAGCCGTCCGGCCACGGAGCGGACGGCCTCGGGCGCCGGCTGGTCGGCCGCTGGCGGCACCGACATCACGGTCGGGAGCGGGGACACGCTCACCACGATCTCGAACCGCTACGGCGTGCCTCCGGCCGCCATCCTGTCCGCGAACGGCGTCACGGCCTCGCAGGTCGTAACCGGCCGCCGCCTCGTCATCCCGGTCTATAGCGCGAGCGGCGGGGCCGCTCCGGCCCGGACCGTCCAGGCAGCGCCCCCTCAGGCCCGAACCGTTCAGACGGCGCCCGCACCGGCCCAGGGCCGCGTTGTCGCCTCGACCAGGCTCCCGGCCGCTAGGCCCGCCGCTCCGACGACGGTGGCCGAAGCCGCGACGCCGAAGCCGCGGGTCCGCCCCGGCCAGCCCGTCGCCAGGGCGCCGGAGCCCGTCCGGGTCGCGGCACGGCCGGAATCAAGGGTCCCGACCCGGCCGGAGCGCGGGGCGCCGCAGCCGGTCGCGAAGGTCGCCTCGAAGCCCGAGCCGAAGGCGCCTCCCGCCAAGGTCGTCGCCAAGGTCGTCGCCAAGGTCGAACCGGCCCGCAAGGTCGAGGCCGCGCCGCAGCCCAAGGTCGCCGCGAAGGCGTCGAGCCCGGTCGAGCAGCCGAAGGTCGCAGCCGCGCCCGCGAAGCCGATGCAGCAGGCGGAGGTTGCGAAGCCTGCCGCGAGGGAGCCGGAAGCCACGGGCGCCATCCCTGCCCAGCAGGGCTCCGATTTCCGCTGGCCCGCCCGCGGCCGCGTCATCTCCGGCTTTGGCAACGCCGCGAACGAAGGGATCAACATCGCCGTGCCGGACGGGACGCCCGTCAAGGCCGCGGGCGACGGGGTCGTGGCCTATGCGGGCAGCGAGGTGAAAGGCTACGGCAACCTCGTCCTGATCCGGCACGACAACGGCTACGTCTCGGCCTACGCCCATAACGGCGACCTCGACGTCAAGCGCGGCCAGAAGGTGGCCCGCGGCCAGACGATCGCGAAGTCGGGCCAGAGCGGCAACGTGACCTCGCCGCAGCTCCATTTCGAGATCCGCAAGGGCTCGACCCCGGTCGACCCGATGCGCCACCTCGCCAGCGCGAATTGACGGTCATTGCGAGCGCAGCGAAGCAACCCAGGGCCACGGCACCGGCTCCTGGGTTGCTTCGTCGGCTGCGCCTCCTCGCAATGACGGTTGACGGGTAGCTCAACCCGTCCGGTTCAGGCGGGCGAGCAGGCTCGACGTGTCCCAGCGGGCGCCGCCGAGGCGCTGCACCTCGGCGTAGAACTGATCGACGAGCGCGGTGCCGGCCAGGATCGCGCCGTTCCGCTTCGCCTCGTCGAGGCAGATCGACAGGTCCTTGCGCATCCAATCGACCGCGAAGCCGAACTCGTACTTGCCCTCGCGCATCGTCTTGCCGCGGTTCTCCATCTGCCAGGAGCCGGCGGCGCCCTTCGAGATGACGTCGAGCACGGCCTCGATGTCGAGCCCGGCGCGCTGGCCGAAATGGATCGCCTCGGCGAGGCCCTGGACGAGGCCCGCGATGCAGATCTGGTTCATCATCTTCGTGAGCTGGCCGGATCCCGCCGGCCCGAGAAGCCGCGAGGCCCGGGCATAGCTCATGATGACCGGCTCCACCCGGGCGTAGGTGGCGGGGTCGCCCCCGCACATGACGGTGAGGACGCCGTTCTCGGCCCCCGCCTGGCCGCCCGAGACGGGGGCGTCGATGAAGCCGAAGCCGCCCGCGGACGCCGCGCCTTCGAGCTCGCGCGCGACCAGCGCCGAGGCCGTGGTGTGGTCGACGAAGACCGCGCCCTTCCCCATCGCCCCGAAGGCGCCGTCCTGGCCGGTCGCGACCTGCCGCAGGTCGTCGTCGTTGCCGACGCAGGCGAACACGATCTCCTGCCCCTCGGCCGCCTCGCGGGGCGTCGCGGCGTGCCGGCCGCCATTCTCCGAGGCCCACTTTTCCGCCTTGGCGACTGTCCGGTTATAGACCGTGACCTCGTGCCCCTTCTGGGCGAGGTGACGGGCCATCGGATAGCCCATCACGCCGAGACCCAAGAACGCCACCTTCGCCATCTCAAGCTCCTTATGCCGGCGTCTCTAAAGCACTCTTCGCGCGTCGGGGGAACGGGCCGCTTCCGCGGCGAATGCCGGGATTCTCCAGCGTGGTGAGGTCGTTTCGCGAAAGACGCTGGATGGCCAAGACACCCTCGCGGCTTGCGGGCTTCGGAGGCTCCGGACCGGGGACCGCGACGCGGGCGTCACTTGATGTCGAACGGGATGTATTTCGCCCGGATGCGGTCGTAGGCGCCGTCCGCCATCACCTTCGCGATCGCCTCGTCGAACATCTCGGCGAGACCCCGATCCCCCTTGCGCATGGCGATTCCCGTCCCGGCGCCGCGGTCGACCGGCAGGTCGGCGACGTAGCGGCAGCACCCTTGGCCCTCCCGAGAGGACATGAACCGCGACAGCGCCAGCTTGTCGCCGAGCACGTAATCGATGCGGCCGGTCAGGAGGTCGAGGTCGGCCTCTTCGGTCTTGCTGTAGAGGCGGATCTCGGGCGCCCCCGGAAGCCCCTCCAGGTAGGTCGCGAACTCGCTTCCGGTCACGACCCCGACGCTGCGGCCGGCGAGATCGGAAGGCTCGAACGGCTTCGCGCCCGGATCGCCCTTGACGCCGATCAAGGTGGCCGGGATGCGGTAATAGGGTCGGGAGAAGCGGTAGCGCGTCCGGCGCTCGGGCGTGATCTCCATCGACGAGATGATCGCGTCGAAGCGCCCCTCCTTCAGGCCGCCATACATCCCCTCCCAATCCTGCAGAACGAAGGTGCAGGGCACGCCTATGGCGTCGCAAAGCGCGCGGCCGAGCTCGACCTCGAAGCCGGCCGGCTCCGATCCCTCGACATAGTTGAACGGCGGATAGGCGCCCTCCGTCGCAATACGGAGGCTCGCCTGCGCGAAGGCGGCCGCCGGCGCCCAGAGGCTTGAGACAAGGAGGGTCAGGACGAGGAGGGTCCGCGACCAAGATGGGCTTCGGCCCAAAAGACGTTGGACGCGGCGCTCGCTGAAAGCCTCGGCCCGCTCGGACTCCATCACTCGATCTTCGGCGGACCGTCGAGCCCGGGAATCCCGCCAGGCTGGTCGAGACCGGGGATCTGGAGGCCCTCCAGGCTCTTCTCGACGGCGGCCGGATCCATCACGGAGCCCGACTTCTTGTAGTGCATCACCATGGAGGGGAAGAGGACCAAAAGGGCCACCATGATGAGCTGGATCACGACGAACGGGATCGCTCCGAGATAGATTTGGCCGGTCGTCACCGGCGCCATCCGCTTTCCGGTGACACGGTCGAGATAGGGCACCTTCGGGGCGACCGACCGCAGGAAGAAGAGCGCGAAGCCGAATGGCGGATGCATGAAGCTCGTTTGCATGTTCACGGCGAGGATCACGCCGAACCAGACGAGGTCGATCCCGAGCTTGTCGGCGGCAGGCGCGAGCAGCGGGATGATGATGAAGGCGAGCTCGAAAAAGTCGAGGAAGAACGCGAGCAGGAACACGAGCGTGTTGACGACGATCAGGAAGCCGACCTGGCCGCCGGGCAGTGATGTCAGCAGGTGCTCGACCCAGACGTGCCCGTTGACGCCGTAGAAGGTCAGCGAGAAAACTCGCGCCCCGATCAGGATGAAGATCACGAAAGCCGACAGCTTGGCCGTCGATTCGGTCGCCTGCCGGACGAGCGTCCAGTTGAAGCGGGCGGGATTGCGGTCCAGCCTCCGCTTGACCGCCGCAAGGACCACGGAGCCGAGCGCACCCATCGCGCCGCCTTCGGTGGGGGTCGCGAGGCCTATGAAGATGGTGCCGAGCACGAGAAAGATCAGGAGCAGCGGAGGCACCATCACGAAGGTGACCTCCGTCGCGATCCGGGACATCAGGCGAAGGCCCGACATGCGCTCGACCAAGCCAACCAGGAAGGCGTAGAGAGCGCCCGCCGCGACCGTCTCGAGCAGCAACCCGAGCGTCGCATGGGCCGGAGCCGCCTGCCGGAGATAGAGAACGGCCGCGACGAGCCCGAGCGTGAGAATGGCCGAGAAGACGACCCGTCTCGCCCCGAGGAATCGATGCAGCAAGGCGCAAATCAGCGCCACGACGGTTCCGACGCAGAGCGTCAGGATGACGAAATCGGCCCCTGCACGGGTGTTCGTCTGGCGCATCACAAGATACCCGACGATTCCGGAGAACAGCACCAGCACCCCGAGCTGCCATGCGCCACGGTCTCCGTTCGGCTCGCGAAAGCCGACCGCCTCGACCGGCAGGCCAGGCGCCGATTTCGGGAAGATCATGCCGACCGCGAAAACGTAGACCGCATACATCCCGGCCAGGACGGTTCCGGGGATGAAAGCGCCTTCGTACAAGTCGCCGACGGAGCGGCCGAGCTGGTCGGCCATGACGATGAGGACGAGGGAGGGCGGTATGATCTGCGCGAGCGTGCCCGATGCCGCGATCACGCCGGATGCGAGGCGGCGGTCGTAGCCGTAACGCAGCATGATCGGGAGCGAGATCAGGCCCATGGAGATGACGGAGGCGGCGACCACGCCCGTGGTGGCGGCCAGGAGTGCGCCGACGAACACGACCGCGAAGCCGAGCCCGCCCCGCACCGTGCCGAAGAGCTGGCCGATCGTGTCCAGGAGGTCCTCGGCCATCCCCGACCGTTCGAGGACGAGCCCCATGAAGGTGAAGAACGGGACGGCCAGCAGCACCTCGTTCGACATGACGCCGAAAACGCGTTCGGGCAGCGCCTGGAGGAGCGGCCAGCTCAGCGTGATCTCGTTCGGCGCGTAGGGCGCGAGCTCGGCCGCGACGAGGAAGAAGAAGAGCCCGTTCGCCGCGAGCGCGAACGCGACGGGGTAGCCGAGGAGGAGGAACACGACCAGGGCGCCGAACATGATCGGCGCGAGGTTGTGGGCGATGAATACGGCCACGCGGACGCTCTCCAGGGTAGGCGTGTTTGCTCAGCCCAGGATCGCGGGCGCCTTGGTGTCGACGGTCGATTTGGAAATCGCGAGCAGCCGCTCCGCCTCTGCCTCAGCCGCGGCCTGGTGACCGGCCGCCATATGGGCGTCCTCGATCAGCCCGCGCATAACGGCGACACGCTTGATGACCTCGCTCAGCCATTGCAGCAGGAGGAGCACGAAGCCGACCAGGATCACGGCCTTGGCGGGCCAGATGATCAGCCCGCCGGCGCTGCTCGAGACCTCTCCGCTCACGAAGGAACCGCGGAGGAAGGGGATCGACAGATAGGACATCACGAGCACGAAAGGCAGCAGGAAGAAGAGATGACCGAACATCTCCACGCCGTTGCGCCACCGCTCCGAGAGCGTGGACGATACGATGTCGATCCGGATGTGCTCGTTCTGCGCAAGCGTCCAGGGCGCGCAGAGCATGAACACCGCCCCGAAGAGATACCATTGCAGCTCGAGCCAGGCGTTCGACGCGATGCCGAGCGTTTTCCGCACGATCGCGTTCAGGGCCGAGACCAGGATCGCGGCGACGATGGCCCAGGCGGCGGTCCGGCCGATGGCCGCATTCATCGCGTCGATGGCCCGGCCGAGCCGGATCAGTGCCGTCATGCGCCCCCCAGGGCTGTGGGTGCGCTTGCAAGACCGCCCCGGTTGAGGCGGCCCGTAGCTCATCCCCCTGTGGGAGACAAGCTATCCTTTCGGCAACGGGCGAGAGCCGGCCAACAGGATGGCCCCGAGACCCGCGGACAGGATGGACCCCGTCAGGACGCCGATCTTGGCATCGTCCTGGAGACCGGGCGCGTCGGCGAAGGCCAGCAAGCCAATGAACAGGCTCATCGTAAAGCCGATCCCGCACAGCAGCGCCACGCCGTAGAGTTGCCGCCACGTGGCCCGCGCGGGAAGCTCGGCCCAGCCCGCCCGGATCGCGAGCCACGACGATCCGGCGACGCCCACCTGCTTGCCGGCCACGAGGCCGAACGTCACGCCGAGCGGAACCGGGTCGAGCAGCTTGGCGAACGACATGCCGGCCAGTGAGACGCCTGCATTGGCCAAGCCAAAGAGCGGAAGGACGAGATACGTGACCCAGCGCTGAAGACCATGCTCCAGCCTGTGCAGGGGAGAGCCGTCGACCTGACCCGTCGCGGGCGCGGTTCGCAGGGGAACGGTGAAGGCGAGCACGACCCCGGCAAGTGTCGCGTGGATCCCTGACTTCAGCACCAAAACCCATAGCAGGACTCCGAGCGCCAGATAAGGGGCGAGCCGGCCGTAGCCGAAGGCGTTGAGCCCCCGCAGCATGCTGATCACGAAGACGGCGCCGCCCAGGGCGTAGACGTCGAGCTGGCCCGAATAAAACACGGCGATGATCAGGACCGCGCCGAGATCGTCGATGATCGCCAGCGCGGTCAGGAAGATCTTGAGCGAGACCGGCACCCGCGGGCCAAGCAGCGACAGCACGCCGAGCGCGAACGCGATGTCGGTCGCGGCCGGGATGGCCCATCCACGGGCTACGCCGTCGGCCCCGAGATTGAACGCGAGGTAGACAGCAGCCGGTACGGCCATCCCGCCGAGAGCCGCGATCCCGGGGAGGGCGCGTCTCGACCACGTCGCGAGCTGGCCTTCCAGGAATTCGCGCTTGATCTCGAGCCCAACGAGCAGGAAGAACACGGCCATGAGCCCATCGTTGATCCAGTGGAGGACCGACAGGCCGAGAACGTAGCTCCCGAGCGCACCGAAATAGGCGGGCGCCGCCGGTGAATTCGCGACACCGAGCGCAAGGCCGCCGCAGCCATGAGCATGAGGCCGCCTCCGGCTCCGCTGGCCAGGAGATCGCGGAGCGCGGAGGGCTGACGAGCTTGCGTCGATGGGAGCATCATCGGCGCGACCTGCCAGCGATCCAGAGCTCATTCAACTCGGACTGGGTGCCGCGCCCCGCTGCCGGCCTGCCTGCCTCCGGGCACGGAAAACCCTCGGCTACCCGCCAGTGACGCTCATATGGCGGCCGACCGCCGGGGCGGTGTGCTGGCGATCGATGATGAAGTCGTGGCCGCGCGGCTTCCGGGAGATCGCCTCGGCGATCGCAGCTTCGAGCCGTTCGTTGCCCTCCGACAGCCGCATCGGCGTGCGGAGATCGGCCGCGTCCTCCTGGCCGAGGCACATATAGAGTCGGCCGGTGCAGGTGAGGCGGACGCGATTGCACGATTCGCAGAAATTGTGGGTGAGGGGGGTGATGAAGCCGAGCTTGCCTCCGGTCTCCTCCACCCGAACGTAGCGCGCCGGACCGCCCGACCGCTCCGGAAGGTCGGTCAACGTGTAGCGGTCGGCGAGCCGGGCGCGAACGAGCGACAGCGGGAGATACTGGTCGATGCGCCCGGGCTCGATGTCGCCGAGCGGCATGACCTCGATCAGGGTCAGGTCCATGCCGAGGCCGTGCGCCCAGGCCATCATGGGCCCGATCTCGTCCTCGTTCACGCCCTTCAGCGCAACCGCGTTGATCTTCACCTTGAGGCCGGCCCGCTGGGCGGCCTCGAGGCCGCGCATCACCTGGGCGAGGTCGCCGCGCCGGGTGACGGCCCTGAAACGGTCCGGGTCGAGCGAGTCGACCGAGACGTTGACGCGGCGAACGCCGCAATCGGCGAGCTCGGGCGCGAACCGATCGAGCAACGTGCCGTTGGTGGTCAGCGTCAGCTCCTGGAGCCGGCCGGATTCGAGGTGACGCGAGAGGGATCGGAAGAGGCTCATGACATCCCGCCGCACCAGCGGTTCGCCGCCGGTGATGCGAAGCTTCCGCACGCCCTGATCGATGAAGGCCGTGCAAACCCGGTCGAGCTCCTCCAGGGTCAGGAGCTCACGCTTCGGCAGGAACTGCATGTCCTCGGACATGCAATACACGCAGCGGAGATCGCACCGATCGGTCACCGACACGCGAAGATAGCTGACGTGACGCCCGAACGGGTCGATCAGCGCCGGTTGCGGCGCTTGACGGGGCAGGGCGATGATCGGTTCAGTCGACACGGGCGACGGGGCACCACTTCGCGGGAACAGCAGCCCCCTAATGTAGGTGGCGGCGGCCGCAGGTCAAACAGCGGCCGCTCGCGGGCCGGGAACGAGGGAGCACGAGATGGCGTCGCAGTCCTGGCCGGCGGAGATCAGGCTCGTGGCCGGCCGGCGCGCTCTCGCTGTGACCTTCGAGGACGGCCGCGCCGTGACGCTCCCGGCCGAGCTTCTTCGTGTCGAGAGCCCGTCGGCGGAGGTGCAGGGACATTCGCCTTCGGAGAAGCGGCTCATCTCCGGAAAGCGTGACGTCGCGATCACGGCCGTCGAGCCGGTTGGCAATTATGCCGTCAAGCTCGTCTTCGATGACGGGCATTCGACGGGGATCTTCGGGTGGAGCTATCTCGCGAAGCTCGGGCAGGACCCGACAGGCGCGCTCGAGCGCTATCGGCAGCAACTCGCGGCGGCCGGCCTCTCGGCCGATCCGCCATCGACCCGCCGCTGAGACCGGGAGGCGGCGCCTCCCCGGCAGGGAGGCCGCACCTCCCGGCAGGGAGGCGGCGCCTCCCGCCCGCGTCAGCGCTGGACCACGACCCGGGTGCCGACCCGCACGCGGTTGTAGAGGTCGACCACGTCGTCGTTCAGCATTCGGATGCAGCCCGACGAGACGGCCTGGCCGATGGTGTCGGGCTCGTTCGAGCCGTGGATGCGGTAGAGGCTCGAGCCGAGATACATGGCGCGCGCGCCCATCGGGTTGTCCGGCCCGCCCTTCATGAAGCGCGGCAGGTCGGGGCGGCGGCGGAGCATCTGGGCGGGAGGCGTCCAGGTCGGCCATTCCGTCTTGCGGCTGACCGTCTTCGAGCCTGCCCAATCGAAGCCCGGCCGGCCGACGCCGACGCCGTAGCGGATCGCCGACCCGTTGCCGAGCACGTAGTAGAGCCGTCGCTCGGTGGTCGAGATGACGATCGTTCCCGGAGCGTAGCGGGAGGCGAACGATACGGTTTCACGCGGGATCGCGGTCGCCTGTGGGACGACGTTCCCGAACGGGCTCAGCGGCTCACGGGTGAGGGGATCGATCTCGTAGGCGGAGGCCGGCGCGGCGTAAGCGGCCACGAAGCAGGCGAGCCCTGCCAGGATCTTGGGTAAGCGTCGCATGACGTGCCTCGCTGAAGAATGAATGAGCCCGTCGAGACGGGCTTCGGACCATGTAATGCATAAGCTTGGCTATTCGGTCCAGCGTTGCCGCCGAAATGTCGCGAAAACGCCATCTTGTGGTAAAGCATCGCATTCGATTAACCGAGCTTCGCTTGACGGTTTCAGAGCCCGCTCTTAGGAAGCGCGACCCGGTCGTGACGGACCACGGGCGCGTAGCTCAGCGGGAGAGCATTCGCTTCACACGCGAAGGGTCACAGGTTCAATCCCTGTCGCGCCCACCACATTCCGACCCCCCGGCAGGCGCGAGACTGCTTCGAGCAGCTCGGCATACCCCTCGATGACCGCGTCCGGATCGAGTTCGCGGACCGGGATCTCGGAATAGCCGAACGGAACCGCGATCACTGGCACGCCCGCGGCCTTCGCGGTGTCGATATCCGTTTTCGAATCGCCAACCATGACGGCGCGGGACGGGTCGCCTCCCGCGGCCTCGACCGTCGAGAGCAGGTGCCTCGGATCGGGCTTGCAATAGGGAAAGCTGTCGCGTCCGCAGATGGCCGCGAACCTGTCCGCGATGCCGAGCAGCTCCAGGAGGCGGCGAGAGTGGGCCTCGACCTTGTTCGTGCAGACGGCGAGGCGGTAGCCCGCGGCCGAGAGCCCGTCGAGCGCCTCCACCACGTCCGGGAACAGCTTCGTGTCGACGCAGAGGCGGTCCGCGTAGAGCGTCAGGAACAGGCGGAACAGCTCGTCGGAGCGGGCTGGGGCAAGGTCCCGCTTCGCGGCCTCGAAGCCATGCTCGACGAGAACCCGCGACCCGGCCGAGATCATCTCGCGCGCGACCTCGACCGGGACGTGGGGCAAACCCTCACGATCCATGATCACGTTCAGGGTCGCGATCAGGTCCGGGGCCGTGTCGGCCAGCGTGCCGTCGAGATCGAAAACCACAATCGGAGGAGTTGACATCGACCCTCGCTAGCGGCCCGACAGCGGGCGAGCAAGCGGCCGACGTGGAAGGGCCTGGCGGGGCGACACATGAGCGGGACGGACGGCAAGCGGGCGGCGGCGGAACGCGCGGCGGCGGAGCTCCGCGACGGGATGCGGCTCGGGCTCGGGACGGGTTCGACGGCGGCGCTCTTCGTGGAAGCGGTCGGGCGGCGCGTGTCGGCCGGGCTCCGCCTGGTCGCCGTGCCGTCCTCGGAGGCGACGCGCCGGCAGGCGGAAGCGCTCGGCATCGCACTCCGGACGCTGGACGAGGAGCCCGAGCTCGACCTCGCGGTCGACGGCGCGGACGAGATCGGGCCCGGCCTCGCGCTGATCAAGGGGGGTGGCGGCGCGCTTCTGCGCGAGAAGCTGGTCGCGGCGGCCAGCCGTCGCATGCTCGTGATCGCGGACGGCACGAAGCGGGTCGCCCGGCTCGGCCGCTTCCCGCTGCCGGTCGAGGTCGTCCCGTTCGGGTTCGAGACCACGCGGCGTCGAATCCAGGCCGTCGTCGACCACGCGGCCGGCGCCTCCGTCGAGCTCCGCCTCCGCCGGGGCGCGGCCGGGGAGCCGTTCGTGAGCGATGGCGGCCATTGGCTCGTCGATGCGCGGCTCGGTTCGATCGAGGCGCCGGCCGCGCTCGGTGACGCCTTGAAGGGCCTGGTCGGGGTGGTCGAGCACGGCCTCTTCGTCGGCCTCGCGACGGCCGCCTTGATCGGAACGCAGGACGGCGTCATTGAGATCGCCGCCGACACCCCCCCGCTCCCCGGAGACCGCCCCGAATGCGCTTGAGAACGGTCACGCTTCCTGCTCTCGCTCTGGGCTTGGCTCTCGCGGGTGGCCCGGCCCGCGCCCAGGAGCCGAGCACCAATCACCTGGTCGCGGCCCGCGAGCTGGTCCTCGCTAGCGGCGCGGCCAACAGCATCGACCGCATCCTGCCGGCCATCGCGGACGAGATCCGCCGCCAGATCGTGACCCGCCCGGAGCTGGTCAAGGATTTGGACGAGGTGCTGAAGAATCTGCAGCCCGAGATCGAGCAGCAGCTCCAGCAGGCGCTCGCCATCGCGGCCCGCGTCTACACGAAATGGCTGACGGAGCCGGAGATCAAGGACGCCATCGCGTTCTTCCGCTCGGCGGCCGGGACCAAGTTCGTCAAGGTGCAGCCGGAACTGACCGACGACGTGGTGAACACCGTCACGGCCTGGTCGCAGCTCGCGGCCGAATACATGATGACCCGCACCCGCGCCGAGATGGGCAAGCGCGGTCACCAGATGCAGTAGGGCCCCCGCCGTCGACGGAAGACGACAGGATCGCCGCGGCGATCGCGCAGGTGGAAGGGCTCGCGATGACGGACACGGATGTCGACCTCTTCGTCATCGGGGGCGGCTCGGGTGGGGTGCGGGCGGCCCGGATCGCGGCCGGCCACGGGGCGCGCGTCGCGCTGGCGGAGGAGTACCGGCTCGGCGGGACCTGCGTCATCCGCGGCTGCGTGCCGAAGAAGCTGATGGTCTATGCGAGCCGGTTTCGGGACGAGTTCGAGGACGCGGCCGGGTTCGGCTGGAGCGCTTCCGACATCCGTTTCGACTGGTCGGTCCTTAAGGCGAACCGCGACCGCGAGATCGCCCGGCTGGAGGGCATCTACCGGTCGCTCCTCAGGACCTCGAAGGTCGAGATCTGCGACGAGCGGGCGGTGATCGCGGACGCCACGACCGTCCTCCTGCCGGGCTCCGGACGGCGCATCCGGGCAGGGCACATCCTGGTCGCGGTCGGAGCCTCGCCGACGCTCGACCCCCCGGTCCCGGGGGGCGAGGCCGCCATGACGTCGAACGACGTGTTCGAACTCGAGACCCAGCCCGACCGGATCCTGGTCGTCGGCGGCGGATACATCGCGGTCGAGTTCGCGGGCATCTTCGCCGGCCTCGGTTCGAAGACGACGCTTCTCCACCGCGGCGAGAAGCTGCTGCGCGGGTTCGACGAGGACCTGCGCGACGCGCTGGGCCAGGCCTATCGCGAGCGGGGCATTGCTCTGGCGCTCGAGACGACGATCCGCCGCATCGACCGGGACGGAGAGGAACTCAAGGCGACCTTGTCCGACGGACGCGTTCTCGCGTTCGACCGGATCCTCGTCGCGACCGGCCGTAGGCCGCACACGAACGGCCTCGGCCTCGACCGGGTCGGCATCGAGGTGGACGCGGTCGGGGCCGTGCCGGTCGACGCCTATTCGCGCACGAGCGCGCCGACGATCTCCGCCGTCGGCGACGTGACCAATCGCGCGAACCTCACCCCGATCGCGATCCGGGAGGGGCACGCGCTTGCGGACACGCTCTTCGGCGGGCGTCCGACATGCGTCGACCACGGCCTGATCCCGACGGCCGTGTTCTCCACGCCGGAGATCGGCACCGTCGGGATGAGCGAGGCCACGGCGCGAGCCCGCCACGGCGACGACGTCGTGATCTTCAAGGCGAGCTTCAGGCCCATGAAGGCGACCATCTCCGGGCGCGAGGAGCGCACGCTGATGAAGATCGTCGTCGACGGCCCGACCGACCGGGTTCTCGGCGTCCATGTCGTCGGCCACGATGCCGGCGAGATCATCCAGCTCGCCGGCGTGGCGCTCACCATGGGGGCCACGAAGGCCAATTTCGATCGCACCGTCGCCGTGCACCCGACCGCCTCCGAGGAACTCGTGACGATGCGGACGCCGTTCGTGGTCAAGCACCCCGTCGCGGTGGGGTGAGCGCGCGAAGCTCGCCGCCCGCAGGTGCTCTAGCGGGCGTGCGAATGGCGGTGATGAAGGTCCGGATAGTGCGGATGCCGGTGGACCATCGGCTCATGACGGTGCCTATGGCTGTGCGGCTCTCCGGGCGGATCGTCCGGCCCATGCGCGTGCCGGTGGTGAGCGTCGTGCACATGCCGATGCTCGTGCTCCATGGCGTCGTGCGCGTGCTCGTGGTCGTGGCGCTCGGCGAGATGAAGGTAGAGGCCGATTCCCATGAGCGAGGCGGCGACGGCGAGTTGCGGAGTGATGCGCTCGCCAAAGAGCGCCATCGCAAGGAGCGCGCCGAGGAAGGGGGCGGTCGAGAAGTAAGCGCCGGTCCGAGCCGTCCCGAGATGGCGCAAGGCGAGGATGAACAGGACCAGGCTGACGCCGTAACCGAGGAAGCCCAGGACAGAGGCGGCGAGGATGTCGCCGCCGCTCGGCCACGATGCGCCGCGGCCGAGCGCGAGGCCGAGATTGACGAGCCCCGCGGCGAGCCCTTTGATCATGGCGATCTGGATCGGGTCGGCGGCGGACAGCTTGCGGGTCAAGTTGTTGTCGATCCCCCAAGCGAGGCACGCACCCGCCACCGCGAGGGTGCCCAAGCTCAGCCCGCTCGCTCCTTCCTGCCAGGATAGAACAACGGCGCCACCCAGGATGGCGGCGGCGCCGAGGAGCAGCCGCCGATCGACGTTCTCCCGGAACACGAGCCAGGCGATCACCATCGTCGCGACGGCCTCGATGTTGAGGAGCAGCGCCGCCGTGGACGCCTCGGTTCGCGCCAGCCCGAGCATCAGCAGCACCGGCCCGGCCACGCCACCGGACAGAACCACGAGGCCGAGCCAGGGAAGGTCGGCACGGCGCAGCGGCGCCTCGGCTGCGGGCAACGCGAGACCGCGCCGGCCGAGATGAACGACGCCAAGGCCAAGCCCCGAGCCTAGGTACAGGATGCCGGCCAGAAGCCAGGGATCGATGCCGGAGCCGAGAAGCAGCTTGGCAAAAGGCGTGCTGGCTCCGAAGAGCGCGGCGGAGGCAAGCGCCAGGACAGCGCCTCCATACGGGCCGTCGCGCGCCGCCATCCTTCCCACCCGCCTCCTCACCCCCGCCCGACGAAGGGCATCTTGGTCGCCATCACGGTCAGGAACTGCACGTTGGCGTCGAGCGGCAGCGAGGCCATGTAGGCGACCGCGTTCGCGACCACCTCCGGGTCCATCACGGGCTCGGGCTTGATCGAGCCGTCGGCCTGCGGCACGCCCGCCTTCATGCGGCCGCCCATCGCCGTGTCGGCGTTGCCGATGTCGATCTGCCCGCAAGCGATGTCGTAGGCGCGCCCGTCGAGCGAGGTCGACTTCGTGAGGCCGGTGACGGCGTGCTTCGTCGAGGTGTACGCGATGGAGAACGGCCGCGGGGCGTGGGCCGAGATCGAGCCGTTATTGATGATGCGTCCGCCTCGAGGGTTCTGGTCCTTCATGATCCGGAACGCGTGCTGGGTGCAGAGGAAGATGCCGGTCAGGTTCGTGTCGACGACCTCTCTCCAGGTCTCCAGCGGAAGCTCCTCGATCGGCACCGCGGGAGCGCCCCGCCCGGCGTTGTTGAAGAGGAGGTCGAGCCGCCCGAACCTGTCGCGCGTGCTCGCAAACAGCGCCGCGACGCTGTCGGGGTCGGTGACGTCCGTCGGCACGACAAGGGTCCGGCCAGCCTCGGCGCGCCCGGCGACCTCCTCCAGCGGCTCCGCGCGCCGGCCCGACAGGACGACGGAGAAGCCGCCGCGGAGGAGCGCCAGCGCCGACGCCTTGCCGACCCCGGTTCCCGCACCGGTCACGATCGCGACCTTGTTCGTATCGGCCATTGTCCATGTCCCTCCCGTTTCGCGTCCTGTAGACCGGGGAGGACGCTTGCACCACGGCCAAGCGGCCATTCTCCTCGCCAGCGCGCGAGCGCGCCGCTATAAGCCCGCCTCCCGCGAGGGCGAATGTCGCGGGCCGAGGTGGAGCAGAGGCTGAGGATCATGGCTGACGAGGCGTGGAATCCGGCGAGCTGGCGCGGCCGGCCGGTGCAGCAGGTGCCGGCGTATGACGCGCCGGAGGTTCTTGCCGCCGTCGAGACGCAGCTCGCGGGCTTTCCGCCGCTCGTTTTCGCCGGGGAGGCCCGCAAGCTGAAGGCCGCGCTGGCCAAGGTCGCGGCCGGGGAATCCTTCCTGCTGCAGGGCGGCGATTGCGCGGAGAGCTTCGCCGAGCATTCGGCCGACAACATCCGCGATTTCTTCCGCGTGTTCCTGCAGATGGCCGTCGTCCTGACCTTCGCGGGCGCGTCGCCGGTGGTGAAGCTCGGCCGCATCGCCGGGCAGTTCGCGAAGCCCCGCTCGGCCCCGACCGAGAAGGTCGGCGACGACGAATGGCCGAGCTATCGCGGCGACATCGTCAACGACATCGCCTTCGATTCCGAGGCGCGCCGGCCGGACCCGCGGCGGCAGATCGAGGCTTATCGGCAGTCGGCCGCGACCCTGAACCTGCTCCGGGCCTTCGCGACCGGCGGCTACGCCAATCTCGATAACGTCCATGGCTGGATGCTGAGCTATGTGCGCGACCCGGCGCAATCGTCCCGCTACGCCGAGCTCGCCGACCGCATCACCGAGACGCTCTCGTTCCTCCGCGCCATCGGGATCAATCCCGAGATGCATCACGAGATGCGCACGACCGATTTCTACACGAGCCACGAGGCGCTGCTGCTCGGATTCGAGCAGGCGTTGACCCGCGTCGATTCGACGAGCGGCGACTGGTACGCCACCTCGGGCCACATGCTGTGGATCGGCGACAGGACCCGTCAGCCCGACCACGCCCATGTCGAGTTCGCGCGCGGCATCAGGAACCCGATCGGGCTGAAATGCGGCCCATCGCTGACGCCGGGCGGCCTCCTCCGTTTGGCCGATATCCTGGACCCGGCCCGCGAGCCCGGCCGGCTGACGCTGATCTGCCGCTTCGGGGCCGAGAAGGTGGGCGAGCACCTTCCGGGCTTGCTACGGTCGATGACGCGGGAGGGAAGGACAGTCGTCTGGTCGTGCGACCCGATGCACGGCAACACCGTGAAGGCCGGCAACTACAAGACGCGGCCGTTCGAGCTGATCGTGCAGGAAATTCGAAGCTTCTTCGCCGTCCATCAAGCGGAGGGCACGCATGCCGGTGGGCTGCATCTCGAGATGACCGGCAAGGACGTCACCGAATGCACGGGCGGCGCTCGCGCGGTCACCGACGCCGACCTGAAGGACCGCTATCACACCTATTGCGACCCGCGCCTCAATGCCGCTCAGGCCTTGGAGATCTCATTCATGACCGCCGAGTTGATCAAGCGCGAGCGACTGTCGCGCGTGATCCCTTATCCTGTCGCGGCGGAGTAGGCCGTCTCGCCGCGAGACTAGGTGTTCCCGTCCTACCGAAAGACGAAAAAGTACAAGAGCAGCACGATCGGCAAAGGGATCCCGATCATCCACAACAGCGCCGACTTGCCCATCGTCATCTCCCTGATATGCAGCCCAACGTTGCGCTCGAAAGCGGGTTCCAGCGGGCTGCCTCAATCCGGGCAGTCAGCCGATCAGTCGGGCGCTGGGTCTAGCTAGAACACGGCCAGACACACGGCTTGCCACCGCGACAGGCGGCCGACGAGCCGCTACAGGGCGACCATGACCGTCACCGTCCGCTTCGCCCCGTCGCCCACGGGGCTCATCCATATCGGCAATGCCCGTACGGCCCTCCTCAACGCCCTCTTTGCCCGGCGCGCTGGCGGAACCTTCATCCTGCGTTTCGACGACACGGACCGGGAGCGTTCGCGGCCCGAATACGCGGACGCCATCACGGCGGACCTCGCCTGGCTTGGCGTCGCGCCCGATGTCGCGGTCAAGCAGTCCGAGCGGCTCGCGATCTACGCGGCCGCGTCCGATCGGCTGAAGGCGCAGGGCCGCCTCTATCCCTGCTACGAGACCGGCGAGGAGCTGGAGCGGCGCCGCCGTCTTCAGCTCGCGCGCGGCCAGCCGCCGATCTACGACCGGGCCGCGCTTTTGCAGTCCGAGGACGACCGGACTCGTCTGGAGGCGGAGGGGCGCCGGCCGCATTGGCGCTTCCGGCTCGACGCGCGTCGGGTGGAATGGGACGACCTCGTGCGGGGCCCGTCCCATGTCGAGTGCGGGTCGCTCTCCGACCCGGTGCTGGTGCGCGAGGACGGGAGCTACCTCTATACGCTGCCCTCGGTCGCGGACGATGCCGCGCTCGCGGTCACGCATGTGATCCGGGGCGAGGACCATGTCACCAACACGGCCGTGCAGATCCAGATCTTCGAGGCCCTCGGCACCATCCCGCCAGCCTTCGGGCACCACAACCTCCTGACCGGCGCGGGCGGGGAGGGGCTCTCGAAACGCTCTGGCGCCCTCTCGCTCCGGAGCCTCCGCGAGGACGGGCTCGAGGCGATGGCGGTCGCGTCCGTGGCGGTGCTCGTCGGCTCGGCCGAATCGGTGCGGCCGGTCGCGAGCCTGGGCGAGCTCGCCGCGCTGGTCGATCTGCCCCACATCTCGCGCGCTCCCGCCCGGTTCGACGAGAGCGAGCTTCGGGCCCTCAACGCGAAGCTCCTGCACGAGACGCCGTTCGCCGCCGTTCGCGAGCGGCTGGCCGCGCTCGGGATCGGGGGCGGGGAGGCCTTCTGGAATGCGGTGCGCGGCAACCTCGAACGCTTGGGGGACGCCGCCACCTGGTGGCGGGTCGTGGCCGGCCCGGTCGAGCCGGTCTTGGGCGATCCGGCCTTCGCGGCCACGGCCCACGACCTCCTGCCGGAGCCCCCCTGGGATCGGGAGACCTGGAAGGCGTGGACCGGGGCGGTGCGGGACGCGACCGGGTTGAAGGGCCGCGCGCTCTATCTGCCGCTCAGGCTGGCCCTGACCGGCCTCGACCACGGCCCAGAGCTCGCGGCGCTGCTGCCCTTGATCGGGCCGGACGAGGCGAGGGCGCGGCTTCGTGGGAAGCCGGCCTGACCCAGGTCGTTCCGGGGCTCGCCGGAGGTGAGAACCCGGGCCAATGCAAGCCTCGAACTGCTCAAGCCTCGAACTGCTCAAGCCTCGAACTGCTCAAGCCTCGAACTGCTCAAGCCTCGAGCGATGGTCGAGACGGAACAGCCGTTCGACCGATTCGCGGTCCCATCCCAGCCGCCGGGCCAGCTCGGCCCGGGTGATCCCTAGACCGACAATCGCAATCCGCAGGAACGCCTTGAGAGAGGTGAGCGACGCACCATATGCGTCCGGCGAACGGAGGCGGATGATGGTGGTGCGTTCAGGTTTGGTTCTCGGGGCGGTTTTGGTCGCGAGCTTCGCTGCGCTCGTCAGTACGGCCTCGGCCGACGATCCGGATCCGATCTTCCAGAAGTCGACGGTGTGGCGGCCACTGACCCCGAACGACAAGCTCGCCGTCTACGGCATCGACGATCCGGCGGTCGGCGGCGTCGCCTGCCATTACACGGTGCCCGAGAAGGGCGGCATCAAGGGCGGGCTCGGCCTGGCCGAGGAGGTGTCCGACATCTCGCTGTCCTGCCGGCAGATCGGCCCAGTCCAGTTCAAGGCGAAGTTCGAGCAGGGCGAGGTGGTCATCAAGGAGCGCCGCTCGCTCCTGTTCAAGACGATGCAGATCGTGCGCGGCTGCGACACGAAGCGCAACGTGCTCGTCTATCTCGTCTATTCGGATCGGGTGGTCGAGGGCTCGCCGAAGAACTCGACCTCGAGCGTGCCCGTCATGCCCTGGGGGCCCGAGGCGAACGCCGCGCGCTGCGCCGACTGGGTGAAGAGCTGAGCGCGGCTACTGCGCGCAGGTAACGGAGATCGGCCGGCCTGCCGGCGCGCCGAGGGATCCCGTCGTCTCGACATCCGCCATCCCGAACGAGGCCGAGCGCGTGAAACCCTGCGCCTCGCACCAGGCGTCGGCTACGACCTGGCCGCAGGCGGACCCGGAGGCCACGCATTCGGCGATGCCGTAGCCGTCATCCGAGGGGACGAGGAAGGTCGGTCCGATCGAGGAGGCCGCGAGCGTCGTCGTGGTCGGGACCGAACTGAAGGACAGGGCCCCACCGGCCACCGCGAGCGCAAATCCGAGAACAGCGAGCTTGCGGCGCATGGTGACCTACCTGTTACCGAGATCCGAGAATGTGCCGGACTGTCGTCCGCCGGGTCTCAACAAAGCCTTAAACGACGACCCGCCCGGGTTGTTTCTCCGCTCGGGGAAACATGCTGCTCGGTCGTTTCGAATGGCGGCCGTCTTGACGGATTCGCGGGTGTCCGGCAATCGCCTGCTCCCCGGGCGGGTGCGTTGGTCGGCGGGTGTGGCCGGATTGCACCCACGTGCCGCCGAGCCGCCGGCGTGACCTCGATCTGAGAGGCGGAAGGCGGCGATGCTGCGGCTGACGAACACGCTGACGAAGCGGAAGGAGGCGTTCGCGCCGATCGATCCCTTGAACGTGCGGATGTATGCCTGCGGCCCGACCGTCTACGATTTCGCGCATATCGGCAACGCGCGCCCGGTCATCGTCTTCGACGTCTTGTTTCGGCTGCTGCGGCATCTCTACGGGCCGGACAGCGTCACCTATGTCCGCAACATCACGGACGTCGACGACAAGATCAACGCGCGCGCCCGGGAGGAGCATCCCGACCTGCCCCTGAACGACGCCATCCGGCGTGTGACGGAGGAGACGGAGCGCCAGTTCCACGAGGACGTCCGGGCGCTCGGGGTGTTGACGCCGGCGGACGTCAACCTGCCCGGGCGGCGGGTGGCGATGATCGAGCCCCGCGCGACCGAGCACATCGACGAGATGCGCCGCATCATCGATCGGCTCGTGGCCGGCGGCCACGCCTATGTGGCGGCCGAGCACGTGCTGTTCGACGTCCCGTCCATGCCGGATTACGGCTCGCTGTCGCGCCGGCCGCTCGACGAGATGGAGGCCGGCGCCCGCGTTGACGTCGCGCCCTACAAGCGCGGGCCTCTCGATTTCGTGCTGTGGAAGCCCGCGAAGCCCGGCGAGCCGTCCTGGCCGTCGCCGGCGGGAATCGAGGCGCCGGGCCGGCCGGGCTGGCATGTCGAATGCTCGGCGATGTCGTGGAAGCATCTCGGCGAGACCTTCGACATCCATGCCGGCGGGCTCGACCTGATCTTCCCGCATCACGAGAACGAGATCGCGCAGTCACGCTGCTGCTTCGGCACGCCGATCATGGCCCACACCTGGCTGCACAACGGCTTCCTGCAGGTCGAGGGCGAGAAGATGTCGAAATCGCTCGGCAACTTCGTCACCATCCGGGACGTGCTGCGCGATTGGCCGGGCGAGGTCGTGCGGCTGAACATGCTGAAGACGCATTACCGCCAGCCGATCGACTGGACGCTGCGCGGACTGGCGGAGAGCGAGCGGACCCTTGAGCGCTGGTACGAGACGGTCGGTGACAGCGAACCGGCCGATGAGGCCGATCCGATATTCTTGCAATCGCTATCGGACGATTTGAACACGCCCGCAGCGATAAGCCGGCTACATCAGATGGCTCATCCTCCGGAGGCCGGGCGCTTGACGGCCGGCGTCAGCATGCTGGGCGACCGGACCGGGGAGGAGGCGAGCCGCCGCCGCCTCAAGGCGTCGGCTACGTTGATCGGCCTGCTCGCGCGAACCCGCACAGAGCGGGATGCAGAGCTAAAGGCCAACATCGATGCCGGTGCAGTCGAGCGCACCGTGAGTCTGCGCAACTCCGCCCGGGCCTCCAAGAACTGGGCCGAATCGGACCGCCTCCGCGACGAGCTGAAGGCCATGGGCGTCCAGCTTAAGGACAACAAGGACGGCACGACCACCTGGGAGGCGGCGCGCTGGAGCCTGTCCCCTTAATCATGCCGTGATCTCGTGCTCGTGGTAGATCGAGCGTGCGAGCCGGATGATCCGGCCTCCGTGAGGAAGATGGACGTGCTCCGGTCAGGTTTTCGCTCCCGCCTGAACGCCGTTCTCGCCGCGGTGACTATCTCCCTTGGCGGCTGGTCCGAAGTTGTCCATGCGCAAGCCGGTCAACCCATCCCCACGGTGAAGCTGCCACCCACCTTCACTCAGGTTGGCCCGTACGGCGGCCCGCTTGTCGTGAAGCCGCCTCGCCATCCTGCAGGATCGGGAGCGACATCGCTCCTCGCCGCCACACCTGCCGCGTTCGGAAACTCGACGCATCGAGCATTGGGCTCATCTCCGGAGCGCGAACGCCCCTCGTCAGTGAGCAGCGCTTTGAAACCGCAAGACAACGAGGATGATGACGACGACGATGACGTGCCCCGGAAACCTGGAACGATCAGCCGCGACCACGTGAAAATTCCGGACGCGACGCCCAACCTTAAGCGCGCCAGGCCCACACTCGGTCCGCACCTTACACCTTTGCGCGAGTTCGAGATCACAGATAGAACCTCGTTGGGCGTGTTCGGTCAGGCCGACCGGATAGAAACGAGATTTGGAAGTCAGGCGAATGCGAGCCGCAGCACGACGAGTCAGGCGCCAAGTGTTCGCGCACGGGATGTCGGAGCGGGTTTGACCCTTCAATTCAAGTTCGGTCAATGACAGAAGCACTGACCGCTGAGATGCTGCGGCCCACTCCCGCCGTTTGGGTCGTTACGGCTCGACGACTGTACCAGGCCGTCTACTCGCACACTCGCTCACGGCGGACGACGACATACCCGTATTCATCGATGAACCGTCGCCGTCTCACGAAGCAGGCAGGCTCATCTGCCTCATAATAAACCCTGTCAGGCGGACGGTAATAGACGGGCGGGGGAGGCGGCGAGTAGACGGGCCGGCCCGGATAATACGGGTTCGCAGCGGCGCTCCCGATCGCGCCACCAAGGGCAGGCCCGCCTAACGCGGCCGCCTCTGGGATGCTTGTCAGCTGCAGATCCTCGCAACGACGGTGTCCAGGCATGAGTCGTCGCTCTCGCGAGCCTTTCGGCCCGAGTTGGTATGCCCGATCAGGCGGCCGACGGCGATTGTGGTCCCTGCGCAACAGCTCCGATCATCCTGCGAACCTGTCGCTCGCCTGCGGGGACGCCCCACGGTGCAGTGACGGCTTCGCCGCAACTGCAATGCTTGAGCTTTCCCGGTGCACTTTCGAGTTAGACCAAAGACGCTCTGGAACACATCTAAGCTGTTGCGGTTGCAAGATATTTCCAATTTGCGTAGCGCGTCATCCAGCCGGGTCGGGGAAGTCCGACATCGGAGGGGATGTCATGTCGATCTCGAATGTCCGGTGGCACCGACTGTTCACGGCGGCGCTTTTGTCCACGTCCGGCCTAACACCCGCTGGCCCGGCCGGCGCAGAAGAGGCCCTTCCCGAGATCCAGGCCAGCGGTGGAGGTGCCTCTCGCGACATCGACGGCTACCTCGCCCGACGAACCGCCACCGCGACCAGGACCGATACCCCCCTGATCAACGTGCCGCAGGCCGTAACCGTCGTGACCCGGGAGCAGATCCGGGACCAGGCCGCACACAGCCTGGAAGAGGCAATCCGCTACGTGCCGGGCGTCATCCCGCACCAGGGTGAATCGAACCGCGATGACGTGGTCATCCGCGGCCAGCGCTCGAACGCGGACTTTTTCGTGAACGGCGTTCGCGACGACGTCCAGTACTTCCGCGACCTCTACAACGTGGAGCGCGTCGAGGTCCTGAAGGGTCCGAACGCCATGATCTTCGGCCGCGGCGGGGGCGGCGGCGTCATCAATCGCGCACTCAAGGAGGCCGACGGGGTGCCGGTCAGGGAGGTGTTCGTCCAGGGAGGGCAGTTCGCCGACCGGCGCTTCGCGGTCGATCTCGGGGGGGCGCTCACGGACGCTTTCGCGGCCCGGCTCAACGGGGTCTTTGAGAAGACGGAGAGTTATCGCCGCTTCGTCGAGATCGAGCGCTACGGCGTCAACCCCGTCGTGTCCTTCCAGCCCGCGCCAGGGACGCGCATCTCGCTCTCCTATGAGTACTTTCACGACGCGCGCGTCACCGATCGGGGAATCCCGTCGCAGTTCGGCCGCCCGTACTGGTATCGGGAGAACACCGCGACCTATTTCGGCAATCCCTTCCTCGGCCGGTCCCTCGTCGATGCGAACATCGCGACGGCCGTGGTGGAGCATGAGACCGATGCCGGCGTGAAGGTGAAGAGCAACTTCCGCTACGCCGATTACAACAAGTTCTATCAGAACGCTTATCCGGGCGGCGCCGTCAACAACGCCGGAACGGCCGTCGCAATCACCGCCTATAACAACCAGACCGATCGCGAGAACCTCTTCAACCAGACGGATTTCACCTACCGGTTCGAGACCGGCTTCCTGCGTCATACCCTGCTAACCGGGTTCGAACTCGGCCGTCAGACGGGGCTCTCGTTCCGGCAGGACGGGTTCTTCGCCACGACGGGGACGACGACCCTCACCGTGAGCCCGCTCTTTCCGGTCACGAACGTGCCGGTGACCTTCCGCAACACGACCGCGGCGAACAACACCTATGGGCTGAACCTCGCCGCCGCCTACGTGCAGGACCAGGTCGAGATCGGGCCGAACCTCCAGCTGATCGCAGGCGCGCGCTTCGACCATTTCGGCCTCGCATCGCGGGATCGCCGGAACGGCGCGGTCTCGGAACGCGACGACAACCTCGTCTCGCCCCGGATCGGGTTCGTGCTGAAACCGCAGGAGAACGTGTCCATCTACGGCAGCTACAGCGTCTCCTACCTGCCGAGTGCCGGCGACCAGTTCAGCACCCTGTCGCCCGGTCTCGTGATCTCCGAGCCGGAGAGGTTCGAGAACCGCGAGGTCGGCGTGAAGTGGGACCTCAACCCCCGCCTTCAGCTCACGGCCGCGTTCTACACCCTCGACCGCACGAACCAGAGGTTGCCGGACCCGAACAATCCCGGCTTCTTCCTGCTGACCGGCGCGACCAACGCCAAGGGCATGGAACTCGGCGCGAACGGCTACGTCACGGATTGGTGGCAGGTCGCGGGCGGCTACGCCTATACGGACGCCCGCATCGTCTCGAACACCTCGGCCACGATCGTGGCCGGCAACACGGTCGGGCTCGTGCCGTTCAACACGGTGACGCTGTGGAACAAGTTCGACCTCTCGCCGCAATGGTCGGTCGGGGTCAGGGTCGTCAACCAGACCCATACCTTCGCGTCCTCCGACAACACGGTCCGGTTGCCGGGCTTCACCCGTGTCGATGCCGCCGTCTTCTTGCGGTTGAACGAGCACCTGCGGGCGCAGGTCAATGTCGAGAACGTGCTCGACCGCCGCTACATCTCGACCGCGGACGGGAACAACAACATTACGCCCGGCTCGCCGCGGGCCGTTCGGTTCGCGCTCACGGCGACGTTCTGAGGTGGGCGAGAGGTTGCGGCGGCATGCCCTGGGCAAGCCTTGCCCCGTCTTGTGTTCGGGCCGTCGCGCCCGTATATGGCGGCCCATCCCACACGCGGAGTTGGCCTCATGTTTTAATGAGGCGTCCCGGTGTCCGGCGCCCGCCGGACCATCTCTCCGCGGCGGCTCAACCGGAGAGATCTTGACCATGGCACTTCCCGAATTCTCGATGCGCCAGCTCCTCGAAGCGGGTTCGCATTTCGGCCACCAATCGCATCGCTGGAACCCGAAGATGTCGACCTACATCTTCGGCACCCGCAACAACATCCACATCATCGACCTCGCCCAGACGGTGCCCATGCTGCACCGGGCCCTGCAGGCGGTGTCGGACACCGTCGCGAAGGGCGGCCGCGTGCTGTTCGTTGGGACCAAGCGGCAGGCTTCGGACGCGGTCGCCGAGGCCGCCAAGCGCTCGGCGCAATACTACGTCAACTCGCGCTGGCTCGGCGGCATGCTGACCAACTGGAAGACCATCTCCGGCTCGATCAACCGTTTGCGCACGTTGGAGGAAAGCCTGGCGGTCGGCGCCCAGGGGCTCACCAAGAAGGAGCGCCTGATGTTGTCGCGCGAGAAGGACAAGCTCGACAAGGCGCTCGGCGGCATCAAGGACATGGGCGGCGTGCCGACCCTCATCTTCGTGATCGACACGAACAAGGAGGCGCTCGCCATCAAGGAAGCGCAGCGCCTCAATATCCCGGTCGCGGCGATCGTCGATACGAACTGCAATCCGGAGGGCATCGCGTTCCCGGTGCCGGCGAACGACGATGCCGGCCGGGCGATCGCGCTGTATTGCGATCTGATCGCCAGGGCTGCCCTCGACGGCATCAGCCGCAGCCAGGGCCACCAGGGGATGGATATCGGCGCGTCCGAGGACCCGATGGTGGAGGAACTGCCGGCCGCGAACACGAACGAGCCGGAGGCGGAGCCAACGGCGGCCGTGGCCGAAACCCCGGTCGTGGCCCCGGCCGCGCCTGACGTCGAGGCCGAGATCCCGGAGCCTGTCGTGGATTTCGAGATCCTGACGGCTCCGCGAGGGGCCCCGGACGACCTGACCAAGCTCACCGGGGTCGGGCCTCAGCTCGACAAGAAGCTGAACGACGCCGGGATCTTCCACTACTGGCAGGTCGGCGCGATGAAGCCCGACGACGTGGCGAAGCTCGATTCCGAGCTCAGGCTGAACGGCCGCATCGGCCGCGACAACTGGATCAGCCAGGCCCGCGCCTTGATGGACGCCGCCTGACGGCCCTCCGACGAGACGAGCTGGACCTGACCGAAGCCGGCGCCCTCCGCCGGCTTCGCCGTTCATGGAGAGGATGACGAGATGGCGACGATCACCGCCGCGATGGTGAAGGACCTCCGCGAGAAGACGGGCGCGGGCATGATGGATTGCAAGGGTGCGCTGAACGAGGTCGGCGGCGACGTCGAGGCCGCGATCGACTGGCTGCGCAAGAAGGGGCTCGCCAAGGCGGCCAAGAAGGCCGGCCGCACGGCGGCCGAGGGCCTGATCGCGGTCGAGAGCCCCGGCCGCTCCGCCGCGATGGTGGAGGTGAATTCCGAGACCGACTTCGTGGCCAGGAACGAGGCGTTCCAGGCTTTCGCGCGCGAGGCCGCGAAGGTCGCCCTGATGACGGACGGTTCGCTCGAGGCGCTGGAGGCCGTCCATTTCCCGGGCTCGCCCGCGACCGTGAAGGACAAGCTGCAGGAGCTGATCGCCACGATCGGCGAGAACATGACCCTGCGCCGGGTGGCGAAGCTCACGGTCGCGCACGGCCTTGTCGCGACCTACGTCCACAATCCGGTCCATGAGGGCCTGGGGAAGATCGGCGTCCTCGTCGCGCTCGAATCGGAGGGCGATGTCGGCGCCCTGTCGAAGCTCGGCGGCCAGATCGCGCAGCATGTCGCGGCCATGAACCCGGTCGCGGTCGACGCGTCCGGCGTCGATCCCGCGACGGTGGAGCGTGAGAGCGCGATCCTGCGCGACAAGAACGTCGGCAAGCCGGACCACGTGCTGACGAAGATCATTGAGAGCGGGCTCAAGTCCTTCTACAAGGAGAACACGCTTCTCGATCAGCCCTCCGTCATCCCGGACCATTCCGGCAAGACGTTCACCCAGGTGCTGAAGGAGGCCGAGGGCAAGGTCGGCGCACCGGTCAAGCTTGCCGGCTTCGTCCGCTACGCGCTGGGCGAGGGGATCGCGAAAGAGGAGACGGATTTCGCGGCCGAGGTCGCGGCGCAATCGGGAATCGGGAAGAAACCCGACGGCGACGACGCGACGACCTGAGACGACAGGGCGCCTTGAGGGCCGCCCTTTTTCGAGGCGCGAATGGAGCGGGCCGAGGTGCCGGACACGATCAAGCGGGTGCTGGTGAAGCTGTCCGGCGAGGCGCTCGCCGCCCCTGACGGCCACTGGCTCTATGCACACACCTTGGCCGGGCTCGCGGCCGACCTCGACACGACGACGAAGCTCGGTTTCGAACTCGCGGTCGTGATCGGCGGCGGCAACATCATCCGGGGCGCGCGCATGAGCCAAGCCGGCTGGATCGACAGGCCGACCGCGGACGCGATGGGCATGCTGGCGACCGTCATGAACTCGCTCGCCTTGGAGACAGCCCTGAACGCGGCCGGCGTCTCCGCCAGGACCATGTCGGCCGTGTCCATGCCGACGATCTGCGAAACCTATGCGCGCCAGCCGGCCCTCCACCACCTGCAGCGCGGGCAGGTGGTTCTCATCGCGGGCGGCACGGGCAATCCCTTCTTCACGACGGATACGGCGGCCGTGTTGCGGGCTGCGGAGCTGCGCTGCGACGCCGTGCTCAAGGCCACGCAGGTCGACGGCGTCTATTCCGCCGACCCGAAATCCGACCCGAGGGCCACACGCTACGACCGCCTCACCCACGACGAGGCGATCGCCCGCGACCTGAAGGTGATGGACACGGCGGCCTTCGCGCTCGCCCGCGAAAACCGGCTGACCGTGATCGTCGGCTCGATTCACGCTCCAAGCTCGGTCGCGGCCATCCTGTCGGGGCAGGCACCCTCGACGCTCGTCGAACCATGAGGCGCTCCGGCTGAATTCCCGGTCCCCGTCCTGCTCCGGAGCGGCTCGGCGAACATTCCCTCCTTCCGGGCCGAGCCGGGCCTGCGCTCGAGGCCGGCCGCGCCGCCCGCGGCGCTCTCCCCTCCTCTTGATGCATCCCCGGCGCGCGCGTAAGCCGGGCGCCATCTCACGACCGAGACCAAGACCATGGCGGTTACGACTTTCGACGTCAGCGACATCAAGCGCCGCATGCAGGGTGCGATCACGTCCTTCAAGCACGACCTCGGCAGCCTCCGGACCGGCAGGGCGACGCCGAGCCTCGTCGAGCCGATCCATGTCGAGGCCTACGGGCAGTCGCTCTCGATGAACCAGGTCGCGACCGTGTCTGTGCCGGAGCCGAGGCTCCTGTCCGTGCAGGTCTGGGATCGCAGCATGGTGAGCGCCGTCGAGAAGGCGATCAGGGACTCCGATCTCGGCCTCAATCCGCAAACGGAGGGTCAGGTGATCCGGCTCCGCATCCCCGAGATGAACGAGCAGCGCCGCAAGGAGATGGTCAAGGTGGCGCACAAATATGCCGAGGAGGCCCGTATCGCGGTCCGCCACGTCCGGCGCGACGGGCTCGATCTCCTCAAGAAGCTCGAGAAGGACGGCCACATCAGCGAGGATGACGAGAAGCGCCACTCGGGGGACGTCCAGAAGGCGACTGATGCTGCGGTCGCGGAGGTCGACGGTGTCGCGGCCACTAAAGAAAAGGAAATCATGCAAGTCTAAGGTTCAGAGTCGCGGCGGACGAATCGAAGAATGTCACTCCCCTCCAAAGCGCTCGACCTTCTGGCCGACAAGAGCCTCGCCGGCGCGGGCCAGGCCGACGTTGCTGCTGTGCCTCGGCACGTCGCCATCATCATGGACGGGAACGGGCGCTGGGCTGCGAGGCGCGGCCTGCCCCGCCTCGAGGGCCACCGTCGCGGGGTGGATTCGGTGCGGCGGGCCGTCCGGTCCGCCCGCGATCTCGGGATCGGCTACCTGACCGTGTACGGATTCTCGACCGAGAACTGGCGACGCCCGGCGGCGGAGGTCGCCGATCTGTTCGGCCTTCTCAAGCGCTTCATCCAGAACGACCTTGCCGATCTCCATGCGGGAAATGTCCGGATCAAGGTGATCGGCGACCGCGTCGGCCTGTCGCCGGACGTTCTGGCCCTCCTCGACGAGGCCCAGGATCTCACGCGTCGGAACACGGGCCTGACCCTTGTGATCGCCTTCAATTATGGCGGCCGCCAGGAGATCGCCCGGGCGATGCGGGCCTTGGCGCGGCTGGTCAGGGCCGGCCAGCTCGACCCGGACGCGATCGACGTCCAGGCGATCGCGGCCGCGCTCGACACCGGCGACATTCCCGACCCCGACCTCGTGATCCGCACCTCGGGCGAGCTGCGGACCTCCAATTTCCTGCCCTGGCAGACGGCCTATTCGGAATTCGTGTTTCTGCCCGACCTGTGGCCGGATTTCGACGATCGCGCCTTCCGGGGAGCCGTCGCGCAGTTCACGGCGCGAGACAGGCGCTTCGGGGGGAGCGGCAAAGCTGTTTGAGGTGGCGGCCGCTGATCTGCGCGACGGCCGAGCGTCCGGCGCAGGTTCGGAGCTCCGGCTGCGGATCTTGTCCTCGATCGTCATGGGCCTCATGGCCCTCGGAACGGTCTGGACCGGGGGATGGCCGTTCGCCGCCTTGTGGCTCGCGGCCGGGATCGCGGTCGCGGCCGAGTGGATGGCGATGACGTGCCCCGGGTCTGCGAGGCCGCTGACGCTCGCCGCGTCGGCCGGTCTCGCCGGTTTGGCGCTCGCCCATATCACCGGAGTCAGCGGGACCTACATCCTCGCCGTAGGCGCGATTTTCGGCATCATCCTGGGTCTAGTCGCCGCCTCCTCTCGGGACAGGGGTTGGGCCTTGGCCGGGTTCGTCTATTCGGCCGCGATCGTGCTCGTCCCGATCCTGCTGCGGGCGCATCCCGGCTTCGGGGCCGAAGCTATCCTGTGGATGTTCGCGGTCGTGTGGACGACCGACATCGCGGCCTATTTCGTCGGCCGCGCGATCGGCGGCCCGAAGCTCTGGCCGGCCGTCAGCCCGGGAAAGACCTGGTCCGGCTTCGCGGGCGGCCTTCTCGGCGGCACGCTCGCCGGTTGCGGCATCGTGGCCGCCACCGCGCCTGAAGGTTCCGTGCTGCGGGCCGGGTTGCCGGCGATCGTTGCCGCCTCCGCCATCGCATCCGTCGCAAGCCAGGGCGGCGACCTCGCCGAATCGGCCATGAAGCGGCTTTTCGGGGTCAAGGATTCCGGTCGTCTCATCCCCGGCCACGGCGGCGTCATGGACCGGCTGGACGGCTTCGCAGCCGTGACGCTTCTCGTCGGGCTCGCTTTTCTCACCGCGAGCCTCGCGGGCCGGGCCGGCCTGTCGTGATGCAGCGCATTACGGTCCTCGGGGCGACCGGCTCGGTCGGGCGGTCGACCGCGGACGTGCTTCGGCAGCACCGCGACCGTTTTCACGTGTCGGCCCTTGTGGCGGGCCGGGACGCCGCTTCGCTCGCCCGCCTCGCGATCGAGTTCGGAGCCGACTACGCAGCTCTCTCCGACGCCTCCAAGCTGAAGGAGTTGCGGGCTGCGCTCGCGGGTTCCGGCATCCGCTGCGGGGCCGGGCCGTCTGCCGTGCGGGAGGCGACGGACCGCGAGGCGGATCTCGTCGTCGCGGCGATCAGCGGCGTGGCCGGGCTCACCCCGACGCGGGACGCGCTGAAGCCCGGCCGCCGCATCGCCCTTGCCAACAAGGAGAGCCTGGTCTCGGCCGGCGAGGCCTTCATGGCGGAGGCGGCACGGATTGGCTCGACCATCCTGGCCATGGATTCCGAGCACAACGCCCTCACGCAGGCGCTCGCGTCCGGGCACCCCGAAGACGTCGAGACGCTGATCCTCACGGCCTCCGGTGGGCCGTTTCGGACCTGGACGCTGGACCGCATGGCCGGCGCCACCCCGGCCCACACCGCCAGGCACCCGACCTATTCGATGGGAGACAAGATCAACGTCGATTCGGCGAGCCTGATGAACAAGGGGCTCGAGCTGATCGAGGCGCATCACCTGTTCACGATCGCGGCGGACCGGCTCGATGTCGTGGTGCACCCGCAATCCATCATCCACGGACTCGTCCAATGGCGGGACGGAGCCGTCACGGCCGGCATGGCGAACCCCGACATGCGTGTCCCGATCGCGCATTGCTTGGGTGTTAACCGCCGGCTCGCTATCGATGTGCCACGTCTCGATCTTGCCGCGATCGGAGGGTTTACGTTCGAGGCGCCCGACGAGGGGCGTTTCCCGTGCCTTCGGCTGGCCCGGGAGGCGCTCGCGGAGGGCGGCGCCATGCCGACGGTCCTGAACGGCGCGAATGAGGTCGCGGTCGAGGCGTTCCTGGCCGGTCGGATCGGGTTTCTCGACATCCCCCGGATTGTCGAAGACACCTGCGCGGCGAGTGCGAGCCGGAGGGCTTCGGCCCCGGCCACGATCGAGGAGGCGCTCGCGCTCGACCTCGGAGCAAGACGGATCGCCGCGGGATTGCTGCGGCGCGAGGCTTCGCCGGCACGAGCCGGCCTTTGAGGAGAACGTGATGGAAGCCCTTGGCCCCGCTTTGGCCAAGCTCGGCGGCATGCTGATCTATCCGGTCGCATTCCTGTTCGTGCTGACGATCGTCGTCTTCGTTCACGAGTTCGGTCACTTCTGGGTCGGACGCCTCTGCGGCGTCGGCGTGAGGGCGTTCTCCATCGGGTTCGGGCGAGAGCTCTTCGGCTGGTATGATCGCCACGGCACACGCTGGAAGCTGTCCGCGATTCCGCTCGGCGGCTACGTCAAGTTCGTCGGCGACATGAACGGCGCCAGCGTGCCGGACGACGAGACGCTCGCCAGCATGTCGCCATCCGAACGGGCGGTGAGCTTCCATCACCAGCCGCTGTGGAAGCGGGCCGCCATCGTGGCGGCGGGCCCGTTAGCGAATTTCATTCTGGCGATTGCCGTGTTCGCGACCGTCACCTACGTGAACGGCCGGCACGTGCTCATTCCCCGTATCGAGGTCGTGCAGGTCGGAAGCCCGGCCGAAGGGGCCGGCTTCCGTGTCGCCGATATCGTCATCTCCATCGACGGGCGGCTGATCGGGAGCTTCTCCGAATTGCAGCGCATCGTGTCGACGAGCGCGGGTGATCGGCTCACCTTCGTGGTCGACCGGAACGGCAACCGCGTCACGCTCGAAGCGACTCCCGCCGTCCGGGAGGTGGAGGTGGCGGGCTTCGGCAAACAGCGCATGGGCATCCTCGGCCTGCAGGGCTCGCGCAACCCCGCCGACCTGTCCCTCGTCCGGTACGGGCTTCTCGATTCGGTCGGGACCGGGTTCTCGGAGACCTGGAACGTCGTCGATCGCACGATGAACTATCTCGGCAAGCTGGTCAGCGGCCGCGAGTCGCCGCAGCAGCTTTCCGGCCCGATCGGCATCATGCGGGTCTCCGGCGACGTCGCGACGGTGGGCGGTCTCGGGCCGCTGGTGGGCCTGATCGCGATCCTGTCCGTATCGATCGGGCTCTTGAACTTGTTCCCCGTCCCGCTGCTCGACGGAGGCCACCTCCTGTTCTACGCCGTGGAGGCGGTGAGGGGCAGGCCGCTGAGCGACAAAGCGCAGGAGATCGGGTTCCGCATCGGGCTGGCGCTCGTCGTGATGCTGATGCTGTTCGCCACCTGGAATGACATTGTTCACCTTGGCGCGGCCTTTTCCAGCCGCGGGACGTGACACGAAGGCCACGCCGTTCCGACAATGAGCAAACGTTAGGCCTAACTGGGTTGCATGGGCGGCCTGATTGGTGGAAGCCGGTAACCGCATTTGGTCGGCTGGAGGTAGCCGCCGGATCGGACCTGGCTTCCATGGGAAGCAAGACACGAGACGGGCGAGATTGATGATGTCGAAGACAATCCGCCGTCTGGCGGGCACCTTCATGGGGGCTTTCGCCGCCGCGATGCTGACGGCCGCGAGCCTGTCCGGGCCCGCCTCCGCGCAGGAGATCGTAGTCCGGGGCAACGGGCGCATCGACGCCGAGACTGTGCGCTCCTACATCTCGGGCTCGGGCTCGCTGGAGGAAGCGCGCCGGGCCATGCTGCAAACCGGCCTGTTCTCGAGCGTCAACATCGCCCGGCAGGGCGGCCAAATCGTCGTCACCGTGAACGAAAATACGGTCATTAGCCGGGTCGTGATCGAGGGTAACCGCAAGTTCAAGCGGGAGGCGATCGAGCCCGAGTTGCAGACGAAGGCGCGCCGCCCCTTGAACCGTCAGGCGATCGAGGGCGACGTCGAGCGCATCAAGGATTTCTATCGCCGGATCGGGCGTGGCAACGCCGGCGTCACCTCGCGCGTCGTCGACCTGCCGAACGGCAAGGTGGACGTGGTCTTCACCGTCGACGAAGGCAGCAAGACGGGCGTCCTCGAGATCAACTTCGTCGGCAACGAAGCCGTGTCCTCCCGCCGGCTCCGCGGTCTGATGCAGACCGGGGAGATGAACCTCCTCAGCTTCCTGAAGACGAACGACGTCTACGATGCGGACAAGATCGCGGCCGACCAGGAGATCATCCGGCGCTACTACCTGAAGAACGGATACGCCGATTTCCAGGTGACCGGCACCGACGTGCGGTTCGATGCCGAGCAGGGCGGCTACATCATCACCATCTCGGTGACCGAGGGCGCGCAGTACCGGGTCGGCCAGGTCGGCTTCGACTCGCGGGTGAGCTCGCTCGATCCGGAGATCCTGCGCGACGAGATCCAGACCGATCCGGGCGACGTCTACAACGCCGAGGCGGTCGAGAAGACGCTCACCAAGATGACGACGGCCGCCGTGCGCCGCGGCTACCCCTTCGTTCAGGTGAGGCCGACGGGCGCACGCGATCCGTCCACTCAGAGCGTGAACCTCGGCTTCGTCGTCGAAGAGGGGCCGCGGGTCTACATCGAGCGGATCACCATCCGGGGAAATTCCCGGACACGCGACTACGTCATTCGGCGTGAGCTCGATGTCGGCGAAGGCGACCCCTTCAACAAGGTCCTGATCGACCGCGGCGAACGCCGCCTGAACAACCTCGGCTACTTCAAGAAGGTCCGGGTCACGACGGAGCCGGGGAGCGCGGCTGACCGGGTCGTGGTCAATATCGATGTCGAAGACCAGGCCACCGGGGCCTTCTCCATCGCGGGTGGGTATTCGACGGCGGACGGCGCCATTGGAGAGGTCTCGATCTCGGAATCGAACTTCCTGGGCCGGGGCCAGTTCGTCCGCATCGCGGGCCAGCTCGGTCAGCGATCGAACGGCGTCGATTTCAGCTTCACCGAGCCGTACTTCCTCGGCTACCGGCTGGCCGCGGGCATCGACCTGTTCACGAAGTTCTCCGATCAGACGCAGTATTCGCGATACCAGAACCGCACCACGGGCGGTCAGCTCCGGCTCGGCTTCCCGCTGACGGAGGAAGCCGGTCTCACCCTTCGCTACTCGCTTTACGAGCAGGACCTGAAGATCCCGAACTCGCTGAAGCAGCCCTTCAACGACTGCACGCTCCCGATCAACGGCTTCACAACCCTCAATCCGGCGACCTTGCCCGATGGAACGCCCAATCCTCAGGCGGGAACGGCACGGTATCCCGATTGCGCCCTAAATCCAGGCGAGGCCTCCATCGCGGTGAAGCAGTCGCGCGGCTCGACGATCACCTCGCTCGCCGGCGTCACCCTCGCCTACAACACGGTCGACAACCTGAAGAACCCGCATAGCGGCATCTATGCAGAGCTGAAGCCCGACTATGCCGGTCTCGGCGGCGATTCCAACTACTTCCGCATCACCGGCGAGGCGCGCGCCTATCGCGAGCTGTTCTCGGACGACATCGTCGGCGTCCTCAAACTCCAGGGCGGTCACATCGAACCGACCGGCAGGACCCGTTCCAGCAGCGGCCTGAGCACCTTCGGCGGCGACCTCCGCCTCGTCGACCACTTCTTCCTCGGGCCATCGCTCGTGCGTGGGTTCGCGCCGTCCGGCATCGGGCCCCGCGACGTCTCGAGCCCGGACTCCAACCAGAACGCGCTCGGTGGCACGACCTATCTCGGCGCTTCGGCCGAGGCCCAGTTCCCGCTGCCGTACGTGCCGCGCGATCTCGGGCTCAAGGGCGCGGTCTTCGCCGATGCCGGCACCCTGTTCGGCTACAAAGGGCCGCGCTCGTTGGACGGCAACGGGAATGGTGTGCTTGAGGGGACGGGAGGACGATGCACGTCGCCCTCTACACTTGTCCAAGGCGGCTCGATCGTCAGCAGCGTTCAACCGGAATGCCTGCAGGTTCGCGATCGTGTCGTGCTCCGCTCCTCCGTCGGCGTCTCGCTGCTTTGGGCCTCGCCGCTTGGCCCGATCCGGTTCGACTATGCCTTCGCGCTCAGCAAGGACAACGGCACGATCGTGGATTTCGGAGGTTTGACCGGATCCCGGCGGGTCGGCCAGGACCAGGAGCAGGCGTTCCGGTTCTCCGGCGGCACCCGGTTCTGACGCCGGGGCACGATCGGAGCCGGCCCGGATCCGGGCCGGCGTGAGGGTGGCTGAGCCCGTCTTCTTCTTCCCCCGAGGGGAGGCGCTGTCGCTCGCGGATGTCGCGGCGATCACAGGGGTCGAAGCTCCGCCGGGCCCGGCCGACCTTCTCGTCGACGGCGTGGCTTCCCTGGAGGAGGCCGGCCCGCGCGACCTCTCCTACATGGACAACGGCCGTTACGCCGGCGCGCTTGCCGCGACGCGAGCCGGGCTTTGCCTCGTCTCGCCCCGCTTCGCCGCGCAGGTCCCGGAAGGCACCTGCGCGCTCGTGGTGCGGGAACCCTATGGAGGCTACGCCGCCGTTCTGGCCCGTCTCTACCCGTCCGCCCTACGCCCGAGGTCGCTCTTCGGCGCGACGGGCGTCAGCCCGGGCAGCTGTGTGCATCCTTCCGCCCGGCTGGAGGACGAGGTGACGGTCGACCCCGGGGCGGTGATCGGGCCGGGTGCCGAGATCGGGCGCGGTACAGTCGTCGGAGCCGGCTCCGTGGTTGGCCCGAGCGTCAAGGTTGGCCGGGACTGCTCTCTCGGTCCCCAGACGACGGTGCAGCACGCGCTCATCGGCAACCGCGTCATCCTCCATCCGGGCGTCCGCATCGGGCAGGACGGGTTCGGCTACGCGCTGGGCAAGGGCAAGCACCTCAAGGTCGCCCAGATCGGCCGCGTGATCCTTCAGGACGATGTGGAGATCGGCGCCAACACCACGGTTGATCGCGGCACCACGCGCGACACGGTGATCGGCGAGGGATCGAAGATCGACAACCTGGTCCAGATCGCCCACAACGTGGTGGTCGGACGCCATTGCGTCATCGTCTCGCAAACAGGAATCTCCGGCTCGGCGACGCTCGAGGATTACGTGGTGCTGGCAGGGCAGGTTGGCGTCGTGGGCCACCTCCGGATCGGGGCCGGGTCGCAGATCGCCGGATCGAGCAACGTCAATCGCGACGTCCCGCCCGGATCGCGCTGGGGCGGAACTCCGGCCAAGCCCGTTCGCGAGTGGTTCCGTGAGATGACGACGCTGAAGCACTTGGCCGCCCGACAGACGGGACCCGCGAAAGAGACCGAAACGTCCTAGATCCGCGATGACGATCCGTCTTGGCCGGAACGTCGTCAGACGTCCGTCCGATTGGATCGCCCGTCACGAGCGACACGCTCCAGGCCCAAGAGCGGCCGGACCCCAGGAGGAGGCGCATGCCCGAGGAGACCAAGCGAGACCTCGAATCGGCCGATATCGTGCGAATTCTCGAGCTGCTTCCGCACCGCTATCCTTTCCTGCTCGTGGACAGGATCGTCGAGATCGACGGGGACAGCTCCTGCGTCGGGATCAAGAACGTGACCTATAACGAGGCGGTCTTCACGGGCCATTTCCCGCAAGCGCCGGTCTTTCCTGGGGTGCTGTTGATCGAGGCGATGGCGCAGACCGCGGGCGCGATCTGCATCCTGTCCAAGCTGTCCAAAAACAAGCCTCCGAGCAAAGTCTTCTTCATGACCATCGACAAAGCCAAGTTCCGGAAACCCGTGATGCCAGGGGACGTCGTCCGGCTGCACATGACCAAGCTCAGCTCCCGCCGAAACATGTGGTGGTACAGCGGCGAGGCGAAAGTCGACGGCGTGCTCGTGGCGGAAGCCAAGGTCAGCGCCATGCTGGTGATGGAGTGACCGCACCTCTCCCGCTCGGCGCGACCGCCACCGTTCACCCGACCGCAATCGTCGATCCCGGGGCGCGGCTCGGTCCGAACGTCCGGATCGGTCCCTTCTGCACGGTCGGATCGCATGTCGAGATCGGGGCCGGTTGCGAGTTGGTCAGTCACGTGGTCGTCACCGGCCGCACAACGATCGGCGCCCGCACACGCGTCTCTCCCTTCGCCTCTATCGGCCATGCCCCGCAGGATCTGCGCTACAACGGGGAGCCAACGACGCTTTCGATCGGCGAGGATTGCATCATCCGGGAGGGCGTGACGATCAATGTCGGCACCGCGACCGGCGCCGGCGCCACGATCATCGGCGACCGGTGCTTCTTTCTTGCGCAGTCCCACGTGGCTCACGACTGCTGGATCGGCTCGAACGTGGTTTTGACGAACAACGCCATGCTGGCCGGGCACTGCCGGATCGGAGATTTCGCGATCATCGGAGGCGGTGCCGGTATCCACCAGTTCGTGCGGGTCGGCCCCCACGCCTTTGTGGGCGCTCTCTCGGCTGTGCCGCAGGACGTGATCCCGTACGGGATGGTGCTCGGCAACAGGGCCTACCTGCACGGGCTGAACATCATCGGCTTGCGTCGGCGGGGCTTCTCGCGCGAGCAGATCCACGATCTGCGGCGCGCCTACCGCCTCCTGTTCGCTGACGAAGGCACGTTGGCCGAGCGGATGGAGGACGTGGCCGAGGAGTTTTCCCAGCACACGACCGTGCAGGAGATCCTCGACTTCATCCGCGACGGCAACGACCGCTCGATCTGCACGCCCCGCGAAGCCTCGCCGAGCCAGTGATCGGGCAGGCGAGGGCGCGTCACGGCCTGGTCGCGATCCTGGCAGGGTCCGGCGAGCTGCCGATCCTGCTCGCGGACCGGCTCGCCTCCATCGGGCGGCCCCACCGTATCCTCGCCTTCAGGGGATTCTGCGAGCCGGCGCTGCGCGCGCGCGCGGACGCGACGGTGGGGCTTCTCGACGTCCGGGGGATCGAGGCCTGCCTGACGGCTTGGCGACCTTCCGCGGTCACCCTCGCGGGCGGCCTCAGCCGCCCCTCCGCGGCGGCTCTCATCGGGGCGTTCTCGGCGTTCAGGAACCGCGACGACATCGCCGCGATCGTGGCGCGCGGGGACGACAATCTGCTCCGGGGCGCGGTCGAACTCCTGGAGAGCAAGGGCTTTGCGCTGGTCGGCGTGCGCGACCTCGCGCCGGAGCTTCTGGCCGGAATCGAGCGATATGGAATCCATTCGCCCGGCCCCGGCAATGAGGCCTCGATCGCGCTCGGCTTCGGGCTCCTCGACGCGATCTCGGCCTTCGATATCGGCCAGGCCGTTGTGGTGGCCGGCGAACGCATCCTCGCCGTCGAGGGTCCGGAAGGGACGGACCGCATGCTGGCCCGAGCCCGGGCGCTGCGCGGCGGGCGGCTCTTCGGCCGCCGAACCCGCGCCGGTGTTCTCGTGAAGGGGCCGAAGCGTGGCCAAGATCTGCGCGTCGACCTCCCGGCGATCGGTCCGCGCACCGTCATGAACGCCGTTCGGGCCGGGCTGGACGGAATCGCGGTCGCGAGCGGTTACACCGTGGTGCTGAACCGGCGGGACACGGTTGCGGCAGCCGACCGGAACGGGCTGTTCGTCGTCGGCGTCGACCGGGAGGCGATCAGGCTCGGCTCCGACGCACCCGCCGGCTCGGGAGGGTCGCTTGGCTGAGCCGCTGCGCGTGTTCCTGGTGGCCGGAGAGATGTCCGGCGACCAGCTCGGCGCCGGGCTGATGCGCGCCATGCGGGCGCAGCTCGGGGCGGCCGTGACTTTCGAGGGAGTGGGTGGCCCGGCCATGGAGCGGGAGGGCTTCGCAAGCCTGTTCCCGATGAGCGACCTCGCCGTGATGGGCATCGTGGCCGTGGTGGCGAGCCTGCCGAGGCTCGTCCGGCGCGGCTACGAGGTCGTCGCGGCTGTTGCGAGGAGCCGTCCCGATATCCTCGTGATCATCGACAGCCCGGATTTCACCCATTCCGTGGCGCGGCGGGTGGCGCGGCGTCTTCCGGCCTTGCCGATCGTGAATTACGTGAGCCCGACCGTTTGGGCGTGGCGCCCGGGGCGGGCTCGCCGCATGCGGGCCTATATCGCCCACGTCCTCGCCCTGCAGCCGTTCGAGCCCGCCGTCCACGAGCGGCTCGCCGGTCCTCCCTGCACCTATGTCGGGCATCCGGCCATCGAGCGGCTCCGCGATCTCCGGCCAGCGATCGGCGAACGCCCGCCGATCGGGGAGGGGCCGCTGCGGCTCCTGGTTCTGCCGGGCAGCCGTCGCGGGGAAATCCGACGGTTGATGGAGCCGTTCGGGCAGACGCTGCCACTCGTCGCCTCGCGCGTCGGGCGTCCCCTGGAGATCACACTGCCGGCCGTGCCCCACCTGCTCGACGAGATACGGGACGCGGCGGCCGGGTGGCCGATCCCGCCTCGGATCGTCGAGGGGGAGGCCGCCAAGTACGAAGCCTTCCGGACCGCCCACCTCGCGCTCGCGGCCTCCGGAACCGTCACACTCGAGCTCGCCTTATCGGGCGTCCCAATGGTGGTCGCCTACAAGTTCTCCAGGATCGATGAGGTCTACACGCTCCTCATCAGCGTTCCGTCCATCGTCCTCGCGAACCTCGTGCTCGGCGAGAACGTGGTTCCCGAGCATCTCCAGAAGGGTTGCACGCCCGACAATCTTGCCCGCGACCTTCTGGCGCTCGCGTCCGACACACCCGAGCGTCGGCGGCAGCTGGACGCCTTCGCAGGCCTCGACGCGATCCTGGAGGCGAACGTGCCCATGACCCCGAGCGCCCGCGCAGCCCGGATCGTCATGGAGGTCGCGGGGAGAGCCCCTCTACGCGACGCGTGAGAGGCGGGGGAGAGGCCCGCAGAGGCGGGGGAGAGGTCCGCGACCCGATCGGAACCCGGGCCGGGCCGGGTAGACTTCCGGATCGGCGGGCGAGCCTCAGCTCCTCTGCGCCACGGTCGGATAATCCCGCTGCGGCTCGCCGACATAGAGCTGGCGGGGGCGACCGATCTTCTGCAACGGGTCCTCGATCATCTCCTTCCATTGCGCGATCCAGCCGACCGTCCGGGCGAGCGCGAACAGGACCGTGAACATCGAGGTCGGGAAACCCATCGCCTTCAGAGTGATGCCCGAGTAGAAGTCTATGTTCGGGTAAAGCTTTTTATCGATGAAATACTCGTCCTTGAGCGCGAGCTGCTCAAGCTCGATGGCGACGTCGAGCAAGGGATCGTCCTTAATGCCGAGCTCGTTCAGAACTTCGTGCGTCGTCTTCTGCATGATGCGGGCGCGGGGGTCGTAGTTCTTGTACACGCGATGCCCGAAACCCATCAGTCTGAACGGATCGTTCTTGTCCTTGGCCTTGGCGACGTATTTCAACACGTTCTCCGGGCGACCTATCTCGGCCAGCATCTTCAACGCGGCCTCGTTCGCCCCGCCATGTGCCGGCCCCCACAGGCACGCGATCCCGGCCGCGATGCAGGCGAACGGGTTCGCGCCGGAGGAGCCCGCCAACCGCACCGTTGAGGTCGAGGCGTTCTGCTCGTGATCCGCATGCAGGGTGAAAATGCGGTCGAGGGCGCGCGACAAGACAGGATTGACCTTGTAATCCTCGCACGGCACGGCGAAACACATACGCAGAAAGTTGGACGTGTAATCGAGATCGTTCTGTGGATAGATGAACGGCTGGCCGATCGAATACTTATAGGCCATCGAGGCGAGCGTCGGCATCTTGGCGATCATGCGGATCTGCGCGATCATCCGCTGGTTTTCGTCGGTGATATCGGTGGAATCGTGGTAGAATGCCGAGAGCGCGCCGACCGACGCCACCATGATGGCCATCGGGTGCGCGTCGCGCCGGAAGCCCTGGAAGAAGCGCAGCATCTGGTCGTGCACCATGGTGTGGCGCGTGACGCGATAGACGAAGTCGCCCTTCTGGGCGGCGGTCGGAAGCTCGCCGTAGAGCAGGAGGTAGCAGGTCTCGAGGAAGTCCCCGTGCTCGGCCAGCTGCTCGATCGGGTAGCCGCGGTAGAGGAGAACGCCCGCGTCGCCGTCGATATAGGTGATCTTCGACTCGCAGCTCGCCGTCGACGTGAAGCCCGGATCGTAGGTGAAGGCCCCGGTCAGCCCGTACATCTTCGAGATGTCGACCACGTCCGGGCCGATCGTGCCCGCCTTCACCGGGAACTCGACCGACTTGTCGTGCAGGCTCAGGCTGCTGTTCGTGCCGCTCATCGGGCTCGCCCTCTCGTGTTCATGACGGCCCGCGATGCAAGTCTCGGGCGAGCCGGGTCGGGCTGCTGCACGACGGCCGGAGAGGCCGAGCGGAGCACGCGCCGTCCCGCGTTTCGGTATCGGATCGCCGGAGCCCGTTCAAGCAGCGTTCGGCGACGCCGTGGCGATGGGGCCGGGTGAGGCCTGGGCGTCGATGCGGGCTAGGCATGTCGCGCGGCCGAGGACCGACATCACGTCGAACAGGCCCGGCGAGGTGCCGCGCCCCGTGATCGCCGCCCGGAGCGGCTGCGCGACCTGGCCGAGCTTGACGCCCGCCGCCTCGGCGCGGGCCCGTACGGCCGCTTCGAGCGCGTTCGCCGTCCAGTCCGGCACGGCCGCGAGTTTCGGCCGAACGTCCGCAAGGCGCGCCCGCCCCGCCGCGTCCAGGATGGCTTCCGCCTTCGCGTCCAGCTGAAGGGGCGTCGGCCCGTACAGGTAGTAGGCGCTGTCGAGAAGCTCGACGAGCGTCTTCGCCCGCTCCTTCAACCCTGGCATCGACGTGATGAACCGGGCCCGGAGCTCGGGGCTAAGGGTTGGCCCGAGCCCGCGGCTGGGCCCAAGGACAGGAAGCACGGCCTCGATCGCGGCTACGATCTCCGAGTCGGGCGTCTCGCGCAGGTAGTGGCCGTTCAGGTTCTCGAGCTTGGCGACGTCGAACCGCGCGGGCGAGCGCCCGATCTGGGCGAGGTCGAACGCTGCGACCATCTCGGCATCGGAGAAGATCTCCTGGTTGCCATGGCTCCAGCCGAGCCGGACGAGGTAGTTGCGGAGCGCGGCCGGGAGGTAGCCCATGTCGCGGTACGCATCGATCCCGAGCGCGCCGTGGCGCTTCGAGAGCTTGGCCCCGTCGGTCCCGTGAATCAGCGGGATATGCGCCATCGTGGGCACCGCCCAGTTCAGAGCGCCGTAGATCTGCGTCTGGCGGGCTCCGTTGGTGAGGTGGTCGTCGCCCCGGATGATGTGGGTCACCTCCATGTCGTGGTCGTCCACCACGACGGCCAGCATGTAGGTGGGGGTGCCGTCCGAGCGCAGGAGGACGAGGTCGTCGAGGTCCTTGTTCTGCCAGACGACCCGCCCCTGCACCTTGTCCTCGATCACGGTCTCGCCATCCTGCGGCGCCCGCAACCGGATCACGGGCCGGACGCCGGAGGGGGCATCCGCCAGATCGCGATCGCGCCAGCGACCGTCGTAGCGGGCCGGCCGACCTTCCTGCCGGGCGGACTCGCGCATGGCGGACAGCTCCTCCGGCGAGGCGTAGCATCGATACGCGCTGCCCGACGCGAGCAGGCTTTCGGCGACCTCGCGATGCCGAGCCACGCGCGAGAACTGGTGGACGACCGGCCCATCCCAACTGAGGCCGAGCCAGGATAGGCCCTCGACGATCGCCGCGATGGCGGGTTCGGTCGAGCGCTCGCGATCGGTGTCCTCGATGCGCAGCAGCATCCGGCCGCCGAGATGGCGGGCGTAGAGCCAGTTGAACAACGCCGTTCGCGCGCCGCCGATGTGGAGGAAGCCGGTCGGCGAGGGCGCGAAGCGCGTGACCACGGGGTCGGGCATGGCGACGTCGATCTCGGGAGGTGGGCCGCTCGACGCGAATGCGAGCGCGCTCTGGCGGCCGGGTTTCGTTCGTCTAGCATGGCTCCGAACGCGGCGTTAAGTCGGCACCATGGCGAGCGACGGGCGAGGCCAGGACGGAGCCGGTCGGCGACGACCATCGACGCCGGCGGCTGTCCGGCCGTGGCAGGGCGCGGCGGCGGGCCGAACGTCGAGGACGGCCGGCCTCTCTCTCGCCGCCCTGCCGGCCTGGTTCGCGGGCTGCATCGGTCACGAAATCGAGAGCCGGCGTCTCTTCCCTTGGATCGCGGTCGCGTACGGGCTCGGCATCGCGCTCGCCTTCGCGGCCGATGGGCCGCTCTCGCTTTGGCCCCCTCTCTCGGTCGGGCTGGCCCTGGCGGGTCTCGCCTTCCTGGGTCGCGCCCGCCTCGGGCGGCTCGCGATCCTCGTCGTGGCCGCCGCGATCATGTTCGGCTTCGCGGCCGCCGTGCTCCGGATGCGGGCCGTCGAGGCGCCGATCCTTCAGCGCCTTTCGGTGTCCCGCATCGAAGGCTTCATCGAATCGGTCGAGCAGCGCTCGGGCGGGGGCGGGCGGCTCGTGCTCCGGGTGGCGAAGCTCGACAAGGTCGAGGAGGCGAACCGTCGGCCGCGGGTCCGGGTCACGGCCCGCTCGCTGGCCGGGGTCGCGCCGGGCGACTACGTCACCGCGACCGTCCGGCTCCTGCCCCCGCCCGAAGCGGCGAGGCCCGGGGGGTACGACTTCGCGCGCGACGCTTATTTCCGCGGCATCGGGGCGGTCGGCTCGGCTTCGGGCAAGATCGCGAAGCTTGATCCGCCGCCTGTCGCGCCGGACGCGTCCCTGCGGGCGGCGGCCGGCGTCGACGCGGCCCGGAACGGGCTCACCGCCCGCATCGCCGACACCATCGGCGGCCAGGCCGGGGCGGTCTCGGCCGCCCTCGTCACGGGCAAGCGCGGCCTCATCGACGAGCGCACGAACGACATCTTGCGAGCGGCCGGCATCTATCACGTCGTGTCGATCTCCGGCCTCCACATGGTCCTCGCGGCCGGCGTCTTCTTCTGGCTCACGCGCGCGCTGCTCGCGCTGTCGCCCGCTCTCGCGATCGGCTGGCCGATCAAGAAGATCGCGGCCCTCGTCGGTATGGCAGGCGCGACCGGCTACTGCATCTTCTCAGGCGCCGAGGTCGCGACCGAGCGCTCGCTCGTCATGATCCTCGTCATGCAGGGCGCGATCCTGTTCGACCGGCCGGCCCTGTCGATGCGGAACCTCGCCATATCCGCGCTTTTGGTCCTCACGCGCGAGACGGAGGCCCTGCTCGGGCCCTCGTTCCAGATGTCCTACGCGGCGGTCGCCGGGCTCATTGCGTTCGCGCACGCGATGGCACGGCTTCGGCCGGATCGGGAAGCCGGCGATCCCGTCCGACGCGCCGCTCTGTGGCTCTCGTCGATCGTGGTCGGCACCCTCGGCACGACGCTCGTCGCGACGCTCGCAACCGGGCCATTTGGCGCCTTCCACTTCCAGAACCTGCAGCCCTACGGCCTCATCGGCAACGCCGCGACCCTGCCGCTGATCTCCTTTGTCGTGATGCCGGCCGCGGTTCTCGGCGTGCTGGCGCTGCCCTTCGGGCTCGACCGCCCGATCTGGACCGCCATGGGCTGGGCCACGGATGGGGTGCTGCGGCTGTCGGAATGGGTGGCGGGCTTCTCGGGCTCGACGCTCGTCGTGCCGGCCTATGGGGGTGGCGCGCTGGCGCTGCTGGCGCTGGCGATCCTCTGCGCGACCCTCTTCGTGTCCAGGCTGCGCGTTCTGGCCGCGGCGCCGGCCGTCCTCGGCCTCGCTCTGGCGTCCGCGCCGGACCGGCCGGACATCTACGTCGCCCGTGACGGGTCCGGGGCCGCGATCCGGGGTCCCGACGGCCGGCTCGTCATCGCGGGCCGGGTGCCGGCTTTCACCGCGGAGCAGTGGCTGAAGGCGGACGGCGATTCGCGACGCGCCGCGGACCCGGCCCTCAAGGCGGGCGCGCGCTGCGACGTGATCGGCTGTACGGTCTCGTTGCGGGACGGCCGCGCCGTGTCATACCTCGCCGACCGCCGCGGCTTCGCGGAGGATTGCCGCCGGGCGGCGCTGATCGTGTCTCGCCATGCCGCGCCCCCGGGCTGCGCCGCCCCGACCGTGATCGACCGTGCGTTTCTCGCAAGCCACGGCGCCACCGCGCTCTTCGCCACCCCGACCGGCTTCACCGTCACGAGCGTGCGCCGCCCGGGCGAGACCCGCCCCTGGCTCGCTCGCAGCGAGGACGGGCGCGCGATCGGGCGGACACCGGAGCCGAGAGGCCGCCCGAAACCGCCGGATCGGCCCCAACAGCCGCCCTCGACGACCGAGGAGGGGCTCGCTCCGCCCGAAACCCCGGACGGGGACCCGTTCCAGTGACCACCGAGGTCGCGCTTAGTACCGGCGTACGAGGCTGATCAGCTTGCCCTGGATGCGGACGCGGTCCGGCCCGAGGACGCGGGTCTCGTAGGCCGGGTTCGCGGCCTCGAGCGCGATGGACGATCCGCGCCGGCGAAAGCGCTTCAGCGTCGCTTCGTCGTCGTCGATCAGGGCCACGATGATGTCGCCGGTATTGGCCACGTCCTGCCGCTTGATCACCACGGTGTCGCCGTCGAGGATCCCGGCATCCATCATGGAATCCCCCCGAACCTCGAGCGCGAAATGCTCGCCGCTGGCCAGGAAGTCGGGTGAGAGCGAAATGGAGTGCGAGCGGTTCTGGATCGCCGAGATGGGGGTGCCGGCCGCGATACGGCCCATCACCGGGATGGAGACCGGCTTCGGCCCGTTCGGCACGCCGGACGGCATCGAGGGCGATCGGCCCTTGCCGAAGCTGCCCTCGACCACGCTCGGGCTGAAACGCGGCCGCTCGACCGCCTCCGGCAGCCGCAGCACCTCTATCGCCCGCGCGCGATTCGGCAGGCGCCGGATGAAGCCGCGCTCTTCCAAAGCCGTGATGAGCCGGTGAATGCCGGATTTCGACTTCAGCTCCAGCGCTTCCTTCATCTCGTCGAAGGAGGGGGGAACGCCCGACTCGCGAAGCCGCTCGTGGATGAAGCGCAGCAACTCATTCTGCTTGCGGGTGAGCATCGTCGGCCTCTCGTGCGAAACAAAGCAAGAACAGGGTAGGCGTTCTGCTATTGTTCTGCAAGTGATTTGAAGAGAGCCGGTCGGCGAGACGACCCGAACCTCACTCGGCCGGGGAGGGAACCAGCGCCGGCGCGCCCGTCGTCCTGGCCCAAAGCTCGGGCTCGAGCTCCTCGGGCCGATCCGGGAAGAAGCACGCGCAGGCGAGCGTCACGACCGCGAAGGCGGCCAGCGCCATCGTGGCCGCCGTGAGGCTCCCGGTCCGTTCGTGCAGGAAGCCGACCAGCGGGGCCGCGACCGCGCTGCCGAGGAAGCCGAGGAAGAAGCGGACCGAGTACAGCTTCGCCCGCAAGGGCGGCGCTATATAGCGGGCCGTCATCGTCTCGTTCACGGTGACCTGGCCGAAGATCACGGCGGCCGCGAGCCCGGCCAGCGGCAGCACCAGCCATCCTTGCGCCATCGACAGGGCGGCGAGCGTCGGAGCCAGCACCAACGCGAGAGGCAGGAACATCCGCTTCAAGGTCGTGCGATCGATCAGCCGCCCGACCGTGAACTGAGTCACCGCCCCACACAAGGTCACCGCGAAGGCGAGGATCCCGACGATCGAGATCAGGCGCGTGTCGCCCGCGAGCCGCTCCTGCATCAGCTTCGGAAGGAGGAGCGTGAAAGCGTTGAAGACGAGCCCGGACACGATCGCGATCGACAGGAGCACGACCACGGCGCGGCGAACCAGATGGCGCGGAATGACCGGGAAAGGCCGGGCGGCGAGATGGGCCGAATGGTCGTATTCCGGGACCCGGAGCCAGGCGAGGCCGATCAGGATGCAGACGATTCCCGGCGCCACGAAGGCGATGCGCCAGCCGAATTGCTGCGCCAGGAAGGCGGTCACGATCGGCGCGAGCGCCACGCCGAAATTGCCGAACACCCCGTTCACGCCGATGGATCGTCCGGGCTTCGCGCCGGCCGCTTCGACCAGCATCGCGGTCCCGATCGGGTGGTAGATGGCCGCGAACAGGCCCGCGGAGGCAAGCGTCGAGGCGAGGAGGAGCGGCGTCGACACGAAGCCCGCCGCCACGAGGGACACGCCCGTTCCGAAACAGAAGGCGAGCATCATGGCGCGCCGGCCGAAGCGCGCGGCGAGCCAGCCCTGCGGCAGCGAGCCGACGCCGTAAAGAACGAACATCCCGGTCGCAAGCGCCAGCACGCGCCCGTATTCCGTGCCGAACTCCCCGCCCGGATGAGCCATCACGAGCACGGCGGTCGGCAGGATGAGGAGGCTGTAATGGGTGAGGAGATGGGCGGCGTTGACGAAGACGATCTGCCGCCGAGCGTTGTCGGTCGCCATCGAGGGCGCGTTCTCCGTATCGATCCGCTTCCGACGGCTTCTACCTCGTCCCGAGACGGCCCGCCATGCCGGCGGCGGGGGTCACATCTGCAACTCGTCCCGAGCCCTCCAGCACTCGCTCCACGTAGACCCGCCGAACGATCACCAGGATCACCGCCAGGAGCGGGGTCGCGACCAGGATTCCGGCGATGCCGAACAGGGAGCCCTTCGCGAACAACGTGATGATGAGGAGCACCGGCGGAATATCCACGGCCGACTTCTGGACGAGCGGCTGCAGGACGTTGTTCTCGACCTGCTGCACCCCGACCACGAGCCCCAGCGTCCAGAGCGCGACCGTAGGCCCGGCCGCGATCGCGATGATGAGAGCGGGCATGGCCGACAAGATCGGGCCGAGATACGGCACGAATTCCAACAGGCCCGCGAGGAAACCGAGCGCCAAGGCGTACGGCACGCCGATGGCCCAGAGGCCAAGCCCGGTCAGGACGCCGATGAAGGCCATCAGGACGAGCTGCCCGCCGAGCCATGACACGACCACATGATCGAGTTCGTCGATCAGCTCTCCCGCAAAGGGTCGATGCCGGACCGGGACGAGCCGGAGGAAGCCGCGGCGGTAGAGATCCGGCTCGATCGCCAGGAACAGCGCGCCGACAAGCACCACGCCGGCATAGCCGAACGAGGCGGTGAGCGCGGCGATGATGCGGGCCGCTCCACCCACCGCGTCGTTGGGGCTCGGCAGACTGAGGCCGGACACGACCTGCTCCCAAAGCTCCGGGAGCTGCGGATAGTCGCCGATGCGTTTCTGCAGGGCGTCGACAGCCCCCGGAAGCCGCTGGATGAGCTGCCGCGCCTGGTCCAGCAGGATCGGTGCCACGTAAACCCCGCCGGCGATCGCCGCAAGCACGAGCGCGGCCGCCACCGCCAGCACGGCCCAGCGCCGCCTGAGGCCTGTTCCGCGATGGAGAAGGTCGCCGAGCGACCGCAACACGACGGCCAAGATGACGGCCAGGAACGTCATCAGGACGAGCGTTCGCAAGGCCCAGAGCGCCGCCCCTAGCGTGACGAGCCCGAAGACGAAGAAACCCGCGAAGATGACGCGCCCTCGGAACTCCGGATCAGAATCGGCGGGACGGCGCAGGGAGGCGTCGAGGGAGGCGTCGAGGGGGGCGTCGGTCATGCGACGGCAACACGCCTCCCTGGGCTGCGTTCCCGCTCGCCCGTCGGGCCATCAGCCTTTCGTGGCTCCGGCCGTCAGCCCGGCGACGTAATAGTCCATGAGGAAGGCGTAGATGATCAGCGGCGGGGCCGCGCCCAGGAGCGCGCCGGCCATGATCTGCCCCCAGTTGAACACGTCGGCCTTGATCAGCGTCGTGGCGATCCCGACGGAGAGGACGAGCTGGTCCTGTGAGGTCGTGAAGGCGAGCGGGTAGAGGAACTGCGCCCAGGCCACCGTGAACGCGAAGATGGTCGCCGCGATGATGCCCGGAAACGCGACCGGGATGAAGATCTTCGTCAGTGTCTGCGTCCAGCTCGCCCCGTCGATCAGCGCGGCCTCGTCGAGCTCCTTCGGGATCGAGGCGAAGTAGCCGATCATGATCCAGGTGCAGAACGGCACCGTGAGCGTCGGATAGACGACGAGAAGAACGTACCAGTGGTTGAGGAGCTCGATCCCGGTCCAGTCGCGGAACGTCGCGAACATCTTGAAGAGCGGGATGAACAGGAGGGTCTCCGGGACGAGGTAGGTCAGGAACACGCCCGTGGCGAGGACCGACGAGCCCCAGAACTTCATGCGGGCGAGCGCAAAGGCGGCCGGGACGCTGATCAGCATGGTGATGATGACGACGAGCACGGCGACGAGCGCCGAGTTCTTGAAGAAGGTCAGGAACAAGGGCGAGGTCAGGAGCTCGACGAAGTTCGCGAGCGTCGGGTTGAAGACCCACCACGGATTCGTGGCGGCGGAGATCTCGTTCGATGTCTTGAGCCCGGTGATGAGCATGTAGATCGGCGGCAGAAGCGCGAAGGCGACGAAGAGGCACAGGAAGACGTAGGCCCACAACACGGCCCAGCGGCGGTCGCCGACGACTGTGCCGGTATCGGCGGCGGCCGGGACGTGGGACGAGAGCGCAGCGGTCGCCATCACATCCGCTCCGCGCGCTTGTTCACGTCGCGCAGGATGAAGATGGCCGCGACCGCCAGGATCGGGATCATCACGAGCGAGACGCTGGCCCCGAGCGGGATGTCGCCGCCCTGGATGCCGAGCCGGAACGCCCAGGTCGCGAAGACATGCGTGCGGTCGATCGGGCCGCCGGCCGTCAGGATCCAGACGATGTCGAAATTGGCGAAGGTCACGATCAGCGAGAACAGCGTCGTGATGGCGATGATGTTGCGCATCATCGGCAGCGTGATGAACCACAGCCGCTGCCAGAAGGTGGCGCCGTCGATCGCGGCCACCTCGTAGAGCTCGGCCGGCACCGATTTCAGGGCGGCGAGATACATGATCATGAAGAACGGCGCGCCGTACCAGATGTTGACCAGGATCACGGCGAAGCGCGCCCAGATCGCATCGCCGGTCCACGGCACCGGACCGATCCCGAGGCCGCCCAGCATGTAGTTGAACGCGCTGTAGGAGGGATCGAACAGCCACAGCCAGGTCAGGGTGGACAGCGCGGGCGGGATCACCCACGGCACGAGCAGCATCCCGCGCCAGGCGCGCTGGCCGCGCTCCGGGACGGCGCTCACGAGATGGGCGACGATGAAGCCGATCAGCGCCTTGAAGATGACGGCCGTGACCGCGAAAATGCAGGATTGCTTCACCACCATCCAGAACGTTTCGCGCGTGAACAGGAAGGTGAAATTCGACAGCCCGATGAACTTGTCCATCCGCTTGTTCAGCGTGGCGAGGTGCAGCGCGTAGAAGGCGGGATAGATGATCAGGGTCGCGACGAGGAGGATCAGCGGCAGGGTGAACAGGAAGGCGACCGTCGAGCGCTGACGCATGAACGTCCGCAGGCTCGACCGCCGGGTTCCGTGGGGCCGGATCGTTGGCGGCGCCTGTACGGCGATGTCGGACATCCGTCACCTCGAAGAGTGCGATAGCCCTGCCCTGGAGGAGGAGGGTGACGCAGCGACCCGGTGGGGTGAACCCCCGGCTGGGAGCATGGATCGGTCCAGCGCGAATGCACCCCGCCCCGGACCTTCGGTCCGACCCTCTCCCTGCCGGGGAGGGTGAGCGCTCACCCCCGCATGAAGCCTTCGATTTCGCTCTCGGCCCAGGCGAGCGTCTTCTCCATCGTCTCGCCGCCGAGATGGCGGGCCACCATCTTGGTCATGATCGCCTGGTTGTAGATCTGGCTCGCGATGGCCGGCGGCGCCGGCGCCGCCGCGATCGACAGCACCTGATGATTGTGCGGGTTCGGGTAGTGGTAGAGTGTCCCTTTCGGCGGCTCGGCTTCGGCCCAAGTCTTCAGCGTCGTCAGCTTCTCGTAGGCCGGCAGGTCGTAGCCGCCCGAAACGTCGACCATCTTGGCGATGGCCTCGGGCGTCGACAGCGCCATCAGCAGGCTCTTGGCGGCCGGCTTGTTCTTCGAGAAGGCCCAGATGCCCCAGAAATAGGGCAGGTAGGGCGCGAAGCGACCGTTCGGGCCGGACGGCATGCCATGCGTCCAGAGGTTCTTGGCGATCTCGGGCGCGTCGCGTTTCGCCACCGCCCAGGTGCTCGGCGGATTGCAGATGAGGGCGCCGCGACCCGACAGCAGCCACTTGTTGTTGGAGGCGTCGTCCCAGGCGGGCACGTCCGGCGGCAGGAAGCCGGCGAGCTTGCGGTAGTACTCCATCGCGGTCCGCACCTTGTCGGACTTGACCGTGACCTTGCCGTCCTTGTCGACGAGCGCGGCTCCGAAAGACTGGAAGATCGCGCCCGCCGTGTCGACCGAATCGGTCGTCTGGCCGAGCCCGATGCCGAACGGCACGCCTGCCTTGTGGCACGCCTCGGCGGCCTTGAGGAACGTGTCCATGGTCCAGTTCTCGGCCTGGGGCGCGGCCCCGGCTGGGTACATGGCCTGCACGTCGATGCCGGCATGCTGCTTCATCAAGTCCATGCGGGAGCATGGGCCCTTGATCTGGCTGCCGACGGTCGCGGGCACGCCGAGCCACTTGCCCTTGGCCTTGCCCAGGTACTCGACCGTGCCGTTGACGTTGCCGTTCTGCTTGATCAGCTCCGCCATCAGGTCGTTGACCGGCTCGAGACCCTCGGCATGCTCCTGGGGGTACCAGGTCGGGAACGAGAAGATGTCGTGGCCCGACTTGGCCTGCGCCTCGGCCGCGATCGTCAGCAGGTTCTTGTTGCCCTGCGAGGTGATGAAATCCATCCGGACCTCCACCTTCTCCTTGTCGGCCCAGGCCCGAACGATCTCCTCGGTGGCCTTGTTGGCCCCGGGAACCCAATGATCCCAGAAGCCGATCGAGAGGCTGCCGGCTGCGTGCGCGCCGCGCACGAAGGGCGCCGACACCAGCGCGACCGACGCCGCCGTTGTTTTCACGAACCGCCTTCGCGTGACTGTCCTGGTCGACATGACGTTCCTCCCCCGCTCTGGTTGCTGCCGGCGTCTGTGCGCCGTCTCGGCCTCTTCCGGGCCCTCGGCTGGACTGTGTTCCCTTTTCGTGGGGTCGGCAACAAGACTTTGTCGGACGGCAACAGGGTCGGAGAGGCGGGCGTTTCAGCTCTGCCCCTGCTGTAGAGCAACTTGGCTGGCCCGCTGGCGCTCCGTTCGCGGCTCCGGGGCTTCATGCCCGATGAGCCCCGTTCCGACCGGGCTCAGACCCGCGGGATGAGCCACCAGGTCGCCATGCCGAGCAGGCCTATCCAGGCGAGGGCGGTCAGGACCTTGACGATGATCGGCATTGCCGGACGATCTCCGAGCCGGGCTGCGCTCGCGCGGCTCTGGGGGCGCTCAGCTCGGTTGAGGCCCGACCAGCTTCTCGATCTCGGCGATCACGGTCGACGGGAGGTACGGCTTCCGCAGGAACACCCCTCCCGGCACGATCCGCGGCGCCTCGGCCGTGAACCCGGTCGCGTAGATGACCGGGAGGTCGGGTCTCAGGACACGAGCCTTCTCGGCCAGCCGCCATCCGTCGAAGGCGCCCGGCAAACGGATGTCGGTGAACAAGAGGCCGACCTCGCGTCGCTCGAGGATGTCGAGCCCGGCCTCCGCATTAGCCGCCTGCAGGACGATAAAACCCGCCTCCTCGAGCTCGCACGCAACCGTGCCGCGGACGAGGTCCTCATCCTCGACGACCAGGATCGTATGCAGCGCGACGCGCGTGGCGTCTCCGAGGCTTGCGGCGGGGTCCCCTGTTGTGGGCATGGGCGGCGATTTCTCCGTCAGGTCAGGCGCTGCAGATATAGTCTCACTTGGACGCCATACCCAAGGGCCGTCTCAAGCCCGACATGTCCGCCGGATTGGGCCACGAAGCCCAGGACCTGGCTCAGCCCAAGGCCGGAACCCTGGCCGACCGGCTTCGTCGTGAAGAACGGCTCGAAGGCGCGGTCGCGCGCGTCCTCGCTCATGCCTCCGCCCGTGTCCGCCACCTCGACCAGGACGAAATCTCGGCCGGGCTCCGCCTCGGGCGACAAGGCGCTCCCAGCCGCGACGTTGGCCGTCCGGAAGGTGAGACGGCCGCCATCCGGCATGGCGTCGCGGGCATTCACGGCGAGGTTGATGAGCGCGCTTTCCAGCTGGTTCGGGTCGGCCCGGACGGTCCAGGGCGCAGCTCCGAGCTCCGTCCCGATCTCGATCCCGTCGCCGAGCGTGCGCCCGAGCAGGTTGACCACCCGCTCGACCACCTCGTTCACGGAAAGGTCGACCGGTTGCAGGGGCTGCTTCCTCCCGAAGGCGAGAAGCTGATGGGTGAGCACGGCCGCGCGCTCGGCGCCGGCCCGCGCGTTCTGCAGCGCTCGGCGGACGGTCTCGGCGCCCTCGTCCGGGACGCGCTTCTGCGCGGATTCGAGGTTCCCCAGCACAATGGTCAACAGGTTGTTGAAGTCGTGCGCGATGCCCCCGGTGAGTTGCCCCAGGGATTCCATCTTCTGCGAATGCCGCAGCATGTCCTCGGCCTTCAGCCGTTCCGCGGTCTCTCGCCGAAGGGCGGCGAGCGCCTCGTCGCGCTCCGCGACCCGGCGTTCGAGGCCGGCATTCGCCTCTCGCAACTGCGCCGGGGAAGGCAGGGCCATGGCCTTCGGGAGCAAGGGCCAGAGCGCGACGGCGGTCGCCACTGACGCGGCCGCGGTGATCGCCTTGATCAGCGCCTCGGCGCCGTAATCCGGGATCCACAGGGTCCAGATCGAGAAGTAGTGTGTCGTGCCGCAGGCCAGGATGAAGGCCGCGAAGGCCCAGAAGACCCAGGTGAACGCGACGTCCGGGCGGCGCGACACGAAATAGGCGAGCGCGACGGGAATGGAGAAGTAGGCGGTGCCGATGAGCGCGTCCGAGACGGCATGGGTCCAGATCAGCTCCGGCCGCCAGAGCAGGCAGATCCCGTGCGGGGACAGGCTGTCGACCTCCAGGAAGCGGCGAACGAAATCGAACATGGCGGGGCGCCCGTATGGGTTTGCGTCGCCCAGGCCTATCGCGCTCGTGCTCAGTTGTCCTGTGGATTGGCGGGACAGAGTGGCGACCCATTGCTCGGCGTACCGGCTTTGTTCTAACCTTCGGCCGTGGGCGCGCTTTGTGCCCGGGCTGCGCCGCGCCTACATGAGCGCGATCCGCCCTAGGCCGACCGCACGGCCGCTGGATGTCTCATGGCCAAGCTCGACGACCTCTTCGACCGCTCCCGCCCGCGCGACTTCGGCGACCAGCGCGTCATCGCGGTCCGGGGCGCGCGCGAGCACAACCTGAAGAACGTCGACCTCACCATCCCGCGCGACAAGCTCGTCGTGTTCACGGGCCTGTCGGGCTCCGGGAAGTCGTCGCTCGCCTTCGACACGATCTACGCCGAGGGCCAGCGCCGCTACGTCGAATCGCTGTCGGCCTACGCCCGGCAGTTCCTGGAGATGATGCAGAAGCCGGATGTCGACCAGATCGACGGGCTCTCGCCGGCGATCTCGATCGAGCAGAAGACCACCTCGAAGAACCCGCGTTCGACGGTCGGCACCGTCACCGAGATCTACGATTACATGCGGCTCCTGTGGGCGCGGGTCGGCGTGCCGTATTCGCCCGCGACCGGGCTGCCGATCGAGAGCCAGACCGTGCAGCAGATGGTCGACCGCATCCTGGCCTTGCCGGACAAGACGCGGCTCTATCTCCTCGCGCCCGTGGTGCGCGACCGCAAGGGCGAGTACCGGAAGGAGGTTGCCGAGTTCCAGAAGAAGGGCTTCCAGCGGCTCAAGATCGACGGCCAATTCTACGCCATCGACGAAGCGCCGGCGCTTGACAAGAAGTTCAAGCACGACATCGACGTGGTGGTGGACCGCCTCGTGGTCCGGCCCGACATCGCGGCCCGCCTCGCCGATTCGCTGGAAACGGCGCTTGAGATGGCGGACGGCATCGCGGTCATCGAGTTCGCGGACGCGCTGGTGCCGTCCTTCGAGACGCCGGCTGCGCCGGCTCCTCAGGATGACGCCGGCGGGAAACGAACTGGCCGCCCTTCATCCACCAACGCGCGTCATCCTGAGGAGGCGCGAAGCGCCGTCTCGAAGGACCGCATCACCTTCTCCCAAAAGTTCGCCTGCCCGGTCTCCGGCTTCACCATCCCGGAGATCGAGCCGCGCCTCTTCTCCTTCAACTCGCCGACCGGCGCCTGCCCGGTCTGCGCCGGCATCGGGCACGAGATGCGGGTCGACCCGGCCCTCATCGTGCCGAACGCCGAGCTGTCGCTGAAGCGCGGCGCCATCGCGCCTTGGGCGAAGTCGACCTCGCCCTATTACGGCCAGACGCTGGACGCGCTCGCCCGCCATTACGGCTTCGCCACCTCCGCCAAGTGGTCGGCGCTGCCCGACGCGCACCGCAACGCCATTCTGTACGGGTCGGACGGCAAGCCGGTGCGCATGGCCTACAACGACGGCCTTCGCGCCTACGAGGTCAACAAGCCCTTCGAGGGCGTCATCACCAACCTCGAGCGGCGCTACAAGGAGACCGAGAGCGACTGGGCGCGCGAGGAGATCTCGCGCTTCATGTCGCAGACGCCGTGCAAGACCTGCGGCGGCAAGCGGCTAAAGCCGGAGGCGCTCGCCGTCAAGGTCGACGGCGAGGACGTCTCGGCCGTGACGGCGCTCTCGATCAAGGATGCGGTCGGCTGGGCGACAGGGTTGCCGGCCAAGCTGACCGGGCAGCAGAACGAGATCGCGGCCCGCATCCTGAAGGAGATCCGCGAGCGGCTGACCTTCCTGTCCGACGTCGGGCTCGACTACCTGACGCTGGCGCGCGCCTCCGGCACGCTGTCCGGCGGCGAGTCCCAGCGCATCCGCCTCGCGAGCCAGATCGGCTCCGGCCTCACCGGCGTGCTCTACGTGCTGGACGAGCCCTCCATCGGCCTGCACCAGCGCGACAACGAGCGCCTGCTCGTCACGCTCAAGCGCCTGCGCGACCTCGGCAACACCGTCATCGTGGTCGAGCACGACGAGGACGCCGTGCGTAACGCCGACTACGTCGTGGACGTGGGCCCTGGCGCGGGCATCCATGGCGGCCGCATCGTCGCCCAGGGCTCGCCTGCGGAGGTGATGGCCGACGAAAACTCGCTCACCGGCGACTACCTGACCGGCCGCAAGACGGTGCCGATCCCGGCCGTCCGCCGCCGGCGCGACCGCGCGCGGCAGATCAAGCTCGTCGGCGCCACCGGCAACAACCTCAAGGACGTGACCGTCGAGCTGCCGCTCGGCCTCTTCACCTGCGTCACCGGCGTCTCGGGGGGCGGCAAGTCGACGCTCGTCATCGACACGCTCTACCGCGCCGTCGCCCGCCGCCTCTTCAACGCTGCCGAGCATCCGGCCCCGCACGGCCGCATCGAGGGGCTGGAGCATCTCGACAAGGTCATCGACATCGACCAGTCGCCGATCGGCCGCACCCCGCGCTCGAACCCGGCCACCTACATCGGCGCCTTCACGCCGATCCGCGACTGGTTCGCCGGCCTGCCGGAATCCAAGGCGCGCGGCTACGGCCCCGGCCGCTTCTCCTTCAACGTCAAGGGCGGGCGCTGCGAGGCCTGCGCCGGCGACGGCCTCATCAAGATCGAGATGCACTTCCTGCCCGACGTCTACGTCACCTGCGACGTCTGCAAGGGCCGCCGCTACGACCGCGAGACGCTGGAGGTGAAGTTCCGAGACCGCTCCATCGCGGACGTGCTCGACATGACGGTCGAGGAGGCGACCGACCTTTTTCGCGCGGTGCCGACCATCCGGGAGAAGCTTGCGACGCTCTGCCGGGTCGGGCTCGACTACGTCCATGTCGGCCAGCAGGCGACGACGCTCTCGGGCGGCGAGGCGCAACGCGTAAAACTCGCCAAGGAGCTGTCCAAGCGCTCCACCGGCCGCACGCTCTACATCCTCGACGAGCCGACCACGGGCCTGCACTTCCACGACGTCGCCAAGCTCATGGAGCTGCTCCACGAGCTCGTCGCGCAGGGCAACACGGTGGTGGTGATCGAGCACAACCTGGAGGTCATCAAGACGGCCGACTGGGTCATCGACCTGGGCCCGGAGGGCGGCGACGGGGGAGGCCGCATCGTGGCGCAAGGGACGCCGGAGGAGATCGCGGCGAGCGCGGCGAGCCACACGGGGCGGTTCTTGCGGGAGGTGCTGAAGCGGCGGCCGGTGAGGCGGGCGGGGGAGGGCGAGGGGGCGGCTCCGAAGAAGGCGCGGGCGAAGACTGCGCCAAAGGAGCGCCGCGAGGCCGCGGAGTGACCCTCGCCGGCGTCATGGCCCTTACGACTGTCATGGCCGGGCTTGTCCCGGCCATCCCGACCGGATGAGCGCGATGCTCGAACGGGTTCGAGCGCTCGTCGGCCTCCGTGAGGTGCGCGTCTCGGACCACGGCGCGAGCGAGCTGGACGAAGATTCGATTCGGCTACCGGACCTATTTGCGAGCGTCGCCGATGCGACGGCGGTCGAGGACTACCCCGCCGATAGGCGGGGCGCGAGCGTTCTGGCTTTGCACCGTGACCGCGACGGACGGCCTGTGCACGTGGTATGGGCTATCGCCAAGGGATCAACGACGCCGGCGGTTCTGGTGACGGCCTGGAGGCCTGACCCGCTCCGCTGGTCAGCCGACTTCCTGACCCGGAGGCGACGATGAACCGGCGCGTCACGAACAAGCTCATTCACGAGGGCCGCTACGCGGCGCAGGTCCGCGTCGAGCTGGAGTATGGTGACGAGAGCTGGTCTCCGACCCTGTCGCTCGACGATGCGTTGAAGCTAGAGCGGGTTCGGCTGGCTCTCCGCGAAGGCGACGTCGCGGAAGCCGCCAAGGACGCACGAGTGTTCGAGCTGCTGCCGCTCGCGGGGTGATCCGGCAATCTATGACTGTGTCACGGTATCGGCCCATGACGAGGCGGCCGTCCCTTGAGTGGGTCCACGAAGGCCGGTACGCAGCCGAGGTGGCGATGGTCTTACTCGAGACCGATGGAGGATGATCTCCGTACGTGACGCCCGAGGATATGCGTAAGCTCGACCGTGTCCGCCTTGCCCTCCGCCGCGGCGACATTGCGGATGCCGGCAAGGAGGCAAAGGTGTTCGAACTGCTGCCGCTGGCGGGGTGACGGCGGTCGAGTCATCAGGACCGCCCACCGGGTGATCGACATTGGGCCCGGAGGGCGGCGACGGGGGCGGGGAGATCGTGGCCCAGGGCACGCCGGAGGACATCGCCCGCAGCGAGGCCAGCCATACGGGGCGGTTTTTGCGCGAGACGCTGGCGCGGCGACCATTGAAGCGGGAGGCGGCGCCGGCCTCAGCCAAGCCGAAGAAGGGGCGAGCGAAGGTGGCCGGAGCAGGGGTGCGGCAGGCGGCGGAGTGATGAACTGCAAAGAAGCGATGTGGATAACCTGACAAATGGTCGCTCTCGTGTCCCTCTGGAGATTGGGATTGGCGTGATTCCGCGCCAACGTTCCCGCGAACACTCCCTTGAGCAATGCAGAGTAGAATAAAGCGGGAGCACGAATTTCGTGACCCGATCCACAATTTCATCTCGCTGGACCGTCAGGCGAGGAAGCTGGTCGATTCGGAGCCGTACCAGCGGCTGAGGAACATACACCAGCTTGCACTAACTTATCTCGTATATCCAGGGGCGTCCCACAAGCGCTTTGAGCATTCGCTTGGCGCAATGCCCCTCGCTGAGCGTGTGTTTGACGTAGTCGTTGCGCAGAAAAATAGGCATCCTCTTACCGAGGGCATTTTTCCGGATAATCGTGACCTAGATCAGTGGCGGAAGACGCTCGGCCTTGCCGCGCTCTGTCGATATCGGGCATCTTCCCTTCTCGCACGCTGCCGAGAAAGAGATTCTTCCTGAGGGGGAGAGCCACGAGTCCCTGACCCTTCAGTTGATAGATCATCATCTCTTATCTGAGGTCTGGACTTCTGGCGCGAACATAAACAACGAGCATGTAAAGAAAATAGCCGTTGGTTAGAAGAAATATAAATTGGCCACTTTTACGGCTTGGGAGGAGATACTTGCGGAGATCATAACTGGCGATTCATTCGGTGTAGACCGAATGGATTACCTTCTCAGGGATTCATACCATCTCGGCGTCTCCATACGGTAGGTTCGACCACCTAAAAATTATCGAATCTCTTCGAATTCTTCCGAAATCGACGAGTGAGGAAGGAATTAGTGAACCAGCGCTGGGGGTAGAACTTGGCGGAATACACTCGGCTGAAGCACTGCTTCTTGCCCGATATTTTATGTACGAGCAGGTTTATCTACATCACGTCAGGATGATGTATGACAGGCACCTCATCGAGTTCATGAAGGCTTACTATGCGCCATGCGGGTACAAATTCGACGTCGACTTTCACCTGAGCCAGACAGACGGCGAAGTCCTTGTGGGCGGAAAGCGGCTTGGGACGAGACTGCCGCAGGGCATCAGGCGGCCAAGGCGATCATGCGACGAGGGCATTTCAGGCGCGTGTACGAACGCAGCCCTTCGGATGAGCATATTGCGCGCGCCTCGATTGGTGCGGGGCGGCTCGTGCCAGACCTGAAGAGGGCCGATTTAAGTGCGGCGTACTTCCTGCACGAGAAGCTCAAGCCCGTTTTCGGGCCGGAGAAACTCTACTACGCGAACTACTCTCAGAGCTCCAATCCGAACGCGTTTCCGGTGTTAATGGCGGACGGGCGTGTTGAAAGCTCCGAATCGGTATCGGAGGTGATCCGAAACCTTCCGTTAACGAATATTAACTATATCTATGCAGCCCCTAGCTTGGTACCAGATGTGAAGAACTGGATCGAAAAGATCGCGAATCGATACTCCAGGGAGGTGAGTCATGACGAGCATCGGTGAAATCGGTCTCATCGGCCTCGTCATTTCAGACCTTCAGGAACTACATAGTTGGTGTGGTGAAACACATATTCAGAAGACGGCCTATGTCGCGAAGGCGACAAGACATGTTCCTTTCAAAAGCGAGTTCGTCCTGTATAAACACCGTCCGTATTCGTTTGACATGAGTAATGCACTTTTGCAAATGCGGGCTCAGAAGATAATCACTGCGACTCCGCAGGGCGGCTACGGCTCCTCTTTCAGCTTGAACGATAGCATCTGGCCTGCGGTGAGGCGAGCTGCTGAGCCGACGCTCGAAGCTCACGGTGAAAAAATTAGGTTTGTCTGTTCAAAATTTGCTCGAAAAAAGGTCGCAGAATTAGAGCGTATTGCCACGGCTATTTACGTGCACTACAATTTCGGCGATTTAGTGCCATCTCAGCAGCACGCAAAGTTGAATGAATTGAAGCCTCACATTTCGATTCCGGAGGCGCGGGTGGCGTTCGAAGACGCGCGTGTTTTCCTAGAGCCGGCTCGCTCATGAAGACGACGACGTTAAGGGCGTGGGCGGCCACGCCTGCGTATTAGGCAAGTTTAGCGTAGCTAGGCCTCTCGTCGAGGGAGAGGCCGCCTTTGCCCCCTACTCTCCCGCCCTCCGTGGAACCCCCTCCAGCCACGCCCCCAGCGCTTTCGCATAGAGCATCGCCAGCCAGCCGCTGCCATGCCCACTGCTATCCGGGCCGGCCGGGATCAGCAGCAGCCGCGCGCCTTTGATGCGCCCGATCGCCTGCTCGGTCAGCCCCGTGATGGGCGGGTTGCGCTCGTCGTCGTCGGCGTTGATGGCGAGGAGGGGCGCCGTGATCTTGGCCAGGCCCAGCGTCGGGTTGTAGGCGGCCGAGCTCTCCCAGGCGGAGATGAAGTCGTTGGCGTCGGCCCTGAACGGCGCGGCAAGGCGCGGGTCCCCGAGCTTGTCGGCGTTGAAAGAGCAGCAGGGAAAAGTGGGGCGTGCTTTGAGACGCGTCGCTCTGCGACGCTCCTCAGCATGACGCAGGGAGGAAAGCGGATGATCGGCAGAACCCTCACCACACCACCTCCACCCCATCCGCCGAACACCGGGTCGGCCGTGACCACCGCCACTTCCTCCGCCTGCGCCGTAAAGGTGCGATCGAAGGGGTCGCGGTGGTCGGTCCGGAGGAGGCCGGCGCGGCGGGCGTGGGCGAGGGTGATCGGCAGCGGGGTCAGGCGGCGCGCGACGAGGGCGGAGTCGAGGTCGGCCAGGATGGCGTCGGCGCCCGGCCACTTGCCGAGGCGGAACTTCATCGCAAGCTCCCATGGCACGACGGCGCTGACCCGCAGCTCGGCCTCGGACGCCTCCAGGGCATCGGCCTGGTTCGTGCCCCGATACATATTTGACGCCGGCGAGGGGACAAGGCCGGCGGTGCTTGATGCCGGGCGCGATGCCCGCTTATGTCGGGACGACGCACGGGAGGACAACGAGACATGACGAGCCCCACTCGCCGGACCGCGCTCGTCGCGGCGGCAGCCTCCGGCGCAGGCCTTGTCGCCGCGCCCGCGATCGCCCAATCGGCGCCGGAGATCAGGTGGCGGCTGACGTCGAGCTTCCCGAAGCAGCTCGACACGATCTACGGCACCGCGCAGATGCTCTCGAAGTACCTGGCCGAGGCGACCGACAACCGATTCCAGATCCAGACCTTCGCGGCCGGCGAGATCGTGGGCGGCTTGCAAGCGCTCGACGCGGTGCAGAACGGCACCGTCGAATGCGCGCACACACCGGTCTACTTCTACGTCGGCAAGGAGCCGGCTCTCGCGCTCGGGACTGGCCTGCCGTTCGGGCTCAACGCCCGCCACCAGCATTCGTGGTGGCATTTCGCCGGCGGCGACAAGCTGATCAACGACGTGTTGGCCAAGTTCAACGTGGTCGGATTTGCGTGCGGCAATTCCGGGACGCAGATGGGCGGCTTCTTCCGAAAGGAGCTTCAATCGCCCGCAGACCTGAACGGGCTCAAGTTCCGCATCGGCGGGCTCGGCGGGCAGGTGCTGGCGAAGCTCGGCGTCGTTCCCCAGCAGATCGCGGCCGGCGACGTGTACTCGGCGCTGGAGCGCGGCACCCTCGACGCGGCCGAGTTCGTCGGCCCCTACGACGACGAGAAGCTCGGCTTCGGCAAGATCGCGAAATATTACTACGCGCCCGGCTGGTGGGAGGGCGGCGCCATGCTGCACCTCCTCGTCAACCAGGCCAAGCTGAACGAATTGCCGGCGTCCTACCGGGCGATCCTGTTCCAGGCCTGCGAGGCGGCCCATAACTGGATGCTCGCCAAGTACGACGCCGTGAACCCGCCCGCGCTCCGGCGCATGATAGCGGCCGGCACGGAGCTTCGCGTGTTCCCGCCATCCATCATGGAGGCGTCGCTGAAGGCGGCCAACGAACTCTATTCCGAGCTCTCGGCCAAGAACGCGGACTTCAAGAAGGGCTACGATTCAATGGCGGCTTTTCGCGCGGAGGTGCTGCCGTGGTGGCAGCTGAACGAGTTCGCCTACGACGCCTTCATGGTGCGAACCCGCGGGCGCGGCTGACCGGCACGCCCGCCCCGCGACGGGCGCGACAGGTCAGAGGAAGGTCGCGATCTCCTCGAGCGCCTTCTTGTCGAGGGCGTGCGCCGGGACGGTGGCGCCCTTGGCCGGATAGCCGACGACCAGGAGGATGTAGGGCTTGTCGCCGCCCGGCCGGCCGCAGATCTCGTTCAGGAATCCCATCGGGGCAGGGGTGTGGGTCAGGGTCGCGAGGCCCGCATGGTGGAAGGCGGCGATCAGGAAGCCGGTCGCGATTGCGACCGATTCCGGGACGTAATAGTTCTTCCGCATGAGCCCGTCCGCGCCTCGGCTTCGCCGCTCGCCGAAGATGGCGATGAGCCACGGCGCGGTCTCCAGAAAGGGCTTGTCCGGGTCGGTGCCGAGCGGCGCCAGGGCCTCCAGCCATTCGGCTCCGGCCCGCCCCGCATAGAAGTTCCGCTCCTCTTCCTCGGCGGCGATCCGGATCCGACGCTTCAGCTCGGGGTCGCCGATCACGCTGAAATGCCAGGGCTGATGGTTCGCGCCGCTGGGCGCCGTGCCGGCGGCCCGGAGGCAGGTCTCGACCACGTCGCGCGGGACGGGACGATCGGAGAAGTCGCGCACGGTTCGGCGTGTGCGCAAGCCGGCATAGAAGTCGCCCGCACGCCGGCGCATCTCGTCGATCGGGATCTCGGGATAGCCGGCCAGCGCCACGGGCCGGTAACGCATCGACACGGGCACGCTCACGCTCGGCCATCCTCGCATGCCGGTCCATACCACGCGGTCCCGAGCCCGCAATGCCGGCGGCCAAGATCCTGGCGTGAACCAACGCTGAACGATTCGGGGGAGCCAAGTTCAACCGGGATGGCGCATATGAACGCACCCGACGCTCGAGGCCGCCTTCCTGCGGACCCGACGGCCAGGGAGGCAACCGCGCCGAACGGCGCCACTCAGGAGGACAACATGACCCCAAGACATCTCAGGATCGGCGCGGTGGCGGCGAGCCTGCTCATCGGCAGCGCCGCCATGGTGTTCGCGCAGCCGGCTCCGTCCGGTTCGACCGGGGGCGCCCCGGCCGGCGGAGCGACCACCGGCGGGGGCGGCGGAGCAGGCGGCGGCGGTGGTGGCGGAGCAGGCGGCGGCGGTGGCGCGAGCCCGGGCGGCGCAGCTTCGGGCGGCGGCGCCCAGCGGAGCGGGCCGTCCGGCGGGGCAGCTGGCACCACCCAGCGGCCGAGCAGCGGCGCACCCGGCGCGGCTGCGCCGGCCGAGAGGAGCGGCGCGGGCGCGGCCACGTCCGGCGGCGCGGGCGCGGCCACGTCCGGCGGCGCAGCGGAACGTCGGGGCGATGACGGCGCCCGGGCCGGTCGTGGCGGCGGCGGCTCCGATCGCGGCGGCCGGGTCGGCCGGCGCGAGGGCGGAACGACCGTCCGGATCGACACCGGTTCGCGTGGTGGCGTCTACGGCCGGCGTGGCGGCTATGAGGGCCGCACGATCGTCCGTGACCGGGGCTATTACGGCCCCCGCCGGAGCGTGACGCGGGTCATCGTCCGCGGCGGCCCTTTGTGCCGCGTGCGCATCACCCGCATCCGGACCGCGTACGGCATGCGGGTCCGCAAGGTCCGCACCTGCCGCCGCTGAATCCAGCGACGGCCTGACATCTCCCGCGCCGGGCGACCGGCGCGGGACTTTCCATGTCTGGAGGCGCGCGCTGCGCCCCAGCCGATCCTGCCCAGCCTCGCCGACCGGCCTTGACCCGGAACGGCCGGCCGCTTTGATGAGGAGAACGCTCCGGCACGGCCGGATAGGGGGGCACGGCATGGCGGACGCCTACGACATCCTGGTGATCGGAGCCGGCCCGGGCGGCTACGTCACCGCAATCAGGGCGGCGCAGCTCGGGTTCAAGACCGCGGTTGTGGACCGCGAGCATCTCGGCGGCATCTGCCTGAACTGGGGCTGCATCCCGACCAAAGCGCTGCTCCGCTCGGCCGAGATCTACCACTACCTCCAGCATCCGGCGGAATACGGACTGACGGTGGACGGCAAGGTCGGGTTCGACGCCAAGGCCGTCGTGGGGCGCTCGCGCGGCGTGTCGAAGCGGCTCGCGGACGGCGTCGCCTTCCTCCTGAAGAAGAACAAGATCGACGTGATCTGGGGCGAGGCCGCGATCGAGGCCGCCCCGAAAGGCGACGCGCCCGGCATGGTCGCCGTGAAGGAGACCACGCGGGCGCAGCCGCCGAAGGGCGCGCTCGGGCCGGGTCGGTACGGGGCGAAGCACATCATCGTGGCGACGGGCGCGCGGCCGCGCGCGCTGCCCGGGATCGAGCCCGACAAGACGCTGATCTGGACCTATTATGAGGCCATGGTGCCGGACAGGATGCCCGCATCGCTCCTCGTCATCGGATCAGGCGCGATCGGGATCGAGTTCGCGTCGTTTTATCGAACGATGGGGAGCGAGGTGACGGTGGTCGAGGTGCTGCCGCAGATCCTGCCGGTCGAGGATGCCGAGATCGCGGCTCTCGCCCGCAAGCGGTTCGAGAAGCAGGGGATCAAGATCCTGACGGGCGCCAAGGTCACCAAGGTCGTCAAGGCCGCCGATTCGATCACGGCCACGATCGACGACGGCAAGGGCAAGAAGCAGGAGATCACGGCCGAGCGCCTGATCTCCGCGGTCGGGGTTGTCGGCAATGTCGAGGGGCTCGGGCTCGAGGCGCTCGGCGTCACGATGGAGCGGGGCACGATCGCGACGGACGGGCTCGGCCGCACCAATGTTCCAGGGGTTTACGCGATCGGCGACGTCGCCGGGCCGCCGATGCTCGCCCACAAGGCCGAGCACGAGGGCTCGATCTGCGTCGAGACCATCAAGGGCCTGCACACACATCCGATGGACAAGGGCATGATCCCGGGCTGCACCTATTGCCAGCCCCAGATCGCCTCAGTCGGCATCACGGAGCAGAAGGCGAAGGAGCAGGGGCGCGAGATCCGAATCGGCCGCTTCCCGTTCGCGGGCAACGGCAAGGCCATCGCGCTCGGCGAGCCGGACGGGATGGTGAAGACGATCTTCGACAAGAAGACAGGCCAGCTTCTCGGCGCCCACATGGTGGGCGCGGAGGTCACCGAGCTGATCCAGGGCTACGTCGTCGCCATGAACCTGGAGACAACCGAGGAGGAGCTGATGCACACGGTCTTCCCGCACCCGACGCTCTCCGAGATGATGCACGAGAGCGTGCTGGACGCGTATGGGCGGGTGATCCATACGTGAACGGTTGGAACCGCCCGCGCGCCTTCGGTCTAGGGCTCCCTTTCCAGCGCCGGCAGCCGGTATCTGCCGTCCAGCAGCTCAGGCTTCGGCACATAGGCGCGCAGCACGAGCGCGAACGGCCCTGCCGGCGCAGGCAGCCAATTACTCTCCCGCTCCGTCCCGGGTGAGTCGTGCCGGATGTCGATATCGAGCGAGCCGTTCGCGCCGACGCGAAGGCCCGGCGTACGGTCGCCGATGGCGTAACGCTTGATCGGGTTGTCGGCGAAAAACAGCCGCTTGTCTGGCATCGCCTCGTAGAACGCATGGACGGGCGGCAGCCGGCCCGCATCGAAGCGGAGACGGTAGCGACGCGAGCCGTCGAGCGGCTCGCCGACGTAGGACAGGTACACTGCCTCGGCCGGCTCGAGGGCCGCGAGCAGCTTCAGCGCCGTCCCCGCCCGGAGCAGGAAGTCGGCGCCGAAATTCCCCATGCCTTGGGTCGGATAGCTCCAGCCTTGCACGACCGTGCCGCTCAGCTCCTTCGCGGCGACGAGGCGCTCGCCCTCCTTGATCCCGGCGACGATGGCGGCCTGCTGCTCGGCGCTGATGCGATCGCGATCGAAGCGGAGCCCGGGGCCGACACCGATCGCGGCGAAGCGCGCGACCGCTGCGGCGTCGCGCGCCGGCGGCGGGTTCTCGGTCAGGGCGTGGTTGACGATCGCGACGTAGCCCCACGGATCGCCGGGCGCGAGCGGCGGGCCGTCGAAGACGGGCGCCGGGCCACTTTCCGAGAGGGAGTACAGCTTCAGCCGGTCTTGCAACGTCCGCACCCGCGGGAGATCCTCCGGGCTGGTGACGAGGATGCGCCCGAGCATCCAGACCGCGTTCGTCGGCGAGGCTATCACGTGCATCCCGTCGGGCGCCGTTCCGCGCCAGCCGGGTCCGGCGACCAGGTGCTTGCCTGCCGCGGTCCCGGTCGTGCGAGTGCCGACATACGCAAAGTTGTTCGAGTAAAAGTCCATGAGCGCGAAGGTATAGTAGCGCTCCGCGACCTCGGGGACCTCCAGCACGACCGGGCCTCGCGAGAGATCGAGGAAGCTCTGCGAGTAGAGGGTGTCGTTGTTCGGCGTGGTGACGCGCCGGCTCGTGTGGTCGACGAGATCGCGCCGGTGCAGGAAGGCGTTCGTTGCGACGCGCTGCGGGGCCGGCGCGGCCTGGGTCACGAGATGGCGCACCCGGTAGTTCTCGTGCAGCGGGAACGTGAAGACGTACATGTCTCGCGCGATGGCGGCGAGATCGGTCTCAGCGCGCGCGAGCGTCGAAGGCCCGAAGCTGCAGGCAAGCGCGGCAACGATCGTCGCGAGAAGCGCGCGTGGCATGGGCCTTCCTCAGTATCCTTGGAAGGGATCATCAGCTGGCGGGGGCGGGCGATCAAGAGGCATGGATCGAGGGGCGCCGCGATTGCACGCAGGAGCGCGAGCGCTTACCTCAGCGCCGACGGGGCTCCGGTCTTTCGCCCGTCCTGGTGAGGCTCATGGCGGTCGTCCTCGACCTTTTGACGTCAGACGCCCGGCCGCGCCATCCCGAGAAGGCGCATCGGCCGGATCAGCCCGTGGCCCGCAAACCCGACTGGATCCGGGTCAAGGCGCCGGGCTCGGCGCGCTGGGCGGAGACGAACCGCATCGTGCGGGAGAACGGGCTCGTCACCGTGTGCGAGGAGGCCGGCTGCCCGAACATCGGCGAGTGCTGGGAGAAGAAGCACGCCACCTTCATGATCATGGGCGACACGTGCACCCGGGCCTGCGCGTTCTGCAACGTGAAGACCGGCATGCCGGGCGCGCTCGATCCGGAGGAGCCGGAGAAGGTTGCGGTCGCGGTCGAGAAGCTCGGGCTGTCGCATGTCGTGATCACGTCCGTGGATCGCGACGACCTGGCCGATGGCGGGGCAGGGCACTTCGCTCTCGTGATCGAGCGCATCCGGGCGCGCTCGCCCGCAACCACGATCGAGATCCTGACGCCCGACTTCCTCCGCAAGGCCGGAGCGCTGGAGATCGTCGTCGCGGCCAAGCCCGACGTGTTCAACCACAACCTCGAAACCGTGCCGTCCAAATACCTGACGGTCCGGCCCGGCGCCCGCTACTTCCATTCGATCCGGCTGCTGCAGCGGGTGAAGGAGCTCGACCCGTCGATCTTCACCAAATCCGGCATCATGGTGGGGCTCGGCGAGGAGCGGAACGAGGTCCTCCAGCTGATGGACGACCTGCGCTCGGCCGAGGTCGATTTCCTCACGATCGGGCAATACCTGCAGCCGACCCGCAAGCATCACCCGGTGCTGCGCTTCGTCACGCCCGACGAGTTCAAGGGCTACGAGACGGTCGCGTACGCGAAGGGGTTTCACCTCGTCTCCGCAACCCCGTTGACCCGCTCGTCGCATCATGCGGGCGAGGATTTCGCCAAGCTTCGGGCGAACCGGGCTTCGAGCCGGAAGCCTGCCGAGGTGATCCCGTGAGCGGGTCCGGTGCGATCGGCGCGACCGGGATCGCGCGCGTGCTACGCTGGCTCAAGGCTCCGGCCGACGTGGCAATGATTTTAACGGGCTCGAAATCGTTCGCCAACCCCGTCATTGGCAGCGAGCGCCTGAACCGCCACGGACTGCACGTCTGGCGCACGCGGCTGGCGCATCGCCTCGCCGCCGCGCGCCGGCACCGGCTCTCTCATTTGGTCTCGATCGAGGACCGCGAGGCCTATGCGGCGGACGGGTTCGTGACGAAGCGCGATTTCCTGCCTGCGCCGGTGTTCGCGGGTCTCGTCAAGGCCGTCATGGCGGCGGACGCACCCGCGCGAGAGATGCGGGAAGGGGACGCGGTCACCCGCCGGATTGTCGTGACCGACACGTACCTCCGCCGCGTTCCGGAAATGCGTGCGCTGCTCGACCACCCGGTCTGGCGCGGCCTCACCCGCTACGTTGCGAGCTTCGACGAAGAGCCGATCGTCTCTGTGCAGACGATCTTCGGCAAGGCGGCCGGGAGCACCGAAGACCCGCAGACCAGCCTCCACATGGACACGTTCCATCCCACCATGAAGGCGTGGTTCTTCCTGCACGACGTCGCCGATGACGAAGGTCCGTTCACCTATGTGCCGGGCTCCCACCGCGTCAGCGCAAGGCGGCTCGCCTGGCAGAAGCGCCAGAGCATCGTCGCGTCCAGCGGGACGGACCGGAAAGGGGGCGCGTTCCGGCTTCGGCCTGCCCAGCTCGCGCGCCTCGGCTGGCCGGCGCCGACGCGCTTCGCCGTGCCCGCGAACACGCTCGTGGTCGGCGACACCTGCGGCTTCCACGCCCGCGCGCACTCGACGAAGCCGACGATGCGGATCGAGATCTACTGCTCGAGCCGCCCCAACCCCTTCAAGCCCTTCATCGGCCTCGGTCTTGACCGCGTTCCGTTCCTCGGGCGGCAGCGCGAGCTTGTCGGCTGGTGGCTGCAGGACAGGCTGGCTCCGCTCGGGTTGACGAGGCCGATCTGGCGGGACGCGGGCATCCTCACCCCCGACGCGCCATCACGTGGGTAGCTGACCCCACGGCGCGTGACCCCACCGCGCGGCCTTCCCGCGTAGCGGCATCGCTGGACTTCCGGGGGCCTCCGCATCAGATACGGCCATGCCCTCCTTTCGGACCACGCGACGCGTCCTGCACGCGCCACAGGAAATGTTCGATCTCGTGGCGGACGTGGAGCGCTACCCGCAATTCCTGCCCCTGTGCAAAGGCCTGAGGGTGCTCCGACGCGTGCCAGGCGGAGAGAGCCGCGAAACCTTGGTTGCCGAGATGAACATCGGCTACAAGGCGATCGCCGAGCGCTTCACCACCAAGGTGACGCTCGACCACGGCGCGCACGACATCCATGTCAGCTACGTGGACGGACCCTTCAGGTATCTCGAGAACAGGTGGGAGTTCAGGCCGGACGGCGAAGGCTGCGCCGTGCATTTCGCCATCGACTACGAGTTCCGCTCAATGGCCCTCGGCCTCCTGATGGGCGCGATGTTCGACCGCGCATTCCGCCGGTTCACCGACGCCTTTGAGACCCGGGCCGACACGGTCTACGGACGGCGACCGGCGGCGAAAGCCTAAGCCTCTAGCCGGGGCCGGAGCGCGTCTTCGAGAAGCGTGAGCGCGTCCTCGACCGCACGCTCGCGAACGGCGGCGCGGCCGAGATCGCCGTAGCGCCGCTCCAGATGCTCGCACGGGAGGCCGCGGGTCGCGCAGGCGAGGTGCACAAGACCGACAGGCTTCGCGGCCGACCCGCCACCCGGCCCGGCAATGCCGGTGATCGCGACCGTGACGTCGGCCGGAGAGGCCGCGAGAGCGCCCTCCGCCATGGCGCGCGCGACGGGCTGGCTGACAGCCCCGTGCGTCGCGATCAGGGCGGGGTCGATGCCGAGCATCTCGGCCTTCGCCTCGTTTGAATATGTCACGAAGCCGCGCTCCACGACCGCCGACGAGCCGGGGATTTCCGTGAGCGCGGCCGCGACGAGCCCGCCCGTGCACGATTCGGCCAACGCGACGCGCCACCCGCGATCCGCGAAGGCCCGGACGATCAGCACGGCCTTCTTCGCGATCGTCTGCGACATTGCGGCCCTCTCAAGCCTGAGCGGGTAGTCGAACGGTAGCGGCGGCCTGGGCCGCGATACCCTCGCCGCGGCCCGTGAAGCCGAGCCGTTCGGTCGTGGTCGCTTTGATGGACACGGACCCGACGCCGATCCCGACGATCGCCGAAATCCGCTCGCGCATCGCGTTGCGATAGGGCCCGACGCGCGGGCTTTCGCACAGGATCGTCGCGTCGAGATGATCGATGCAGCCGCCGGCGGCCCGGACCCGCTCCGCCGCAAAGGCCAGGAAGCGATCAGAGGACGCGCCCCGCCATTGCGGGTCGCTCGGCGGGAAATGCGTGCCGATATCGCCGTCGCCGAGTGTGCCGAGGAGTGCGTCCGTGAGCGCATGGAGGACGACATCCCCGTCCGAATGCGCCACGATGCCGGCCTCGTGAGGGATCTTGATCCCGCCGAGCCAGATATGACGGCCTTCGCCGAAGACGTGTACGTCGAAGCCCGTCGCCACTCGCGTCGTCAATCCCCCCACCTCGTCTGCAAGCCGACGTTCCGCCTCGGCGAAATCGGATGGGTGCGTCACTTTCGTGTTCGCCGGATCGCCGTCGAAGACGTGCACGGGAAGGCCCGCCCACTCGGCCAGTTGAGCATCATCGGTGAAGGAGTCGAGTCCGTTCCGGGCGGCGGCCTGGTGCGCCTGAAGAAGCGCCTCGAACGTGAAGGCCTGCGGAGTCTGGACCGCGCGGAGCTCGCCTCGATCGAGCGTCTCCACGATACGGCCGTCCTGCGCTACGCGCTTGATCGTGTCGGTCAGGGGGAGAGCCGGAACAGCGGCTCCGTGAAGGAGGCCCGCCGTGATCGCGCGCTCTACCATGGATCGATCGGCGAACATGCGCGCTCCGTCATGCACGAGGCAGAGGCGACCGTCAGGACCCGGCCGCGATATCAGCGATTCGAGTGCACGGAGGACTGAGACCTGCCGGGTCGATCCTCCCGTGACCGGGTCCAAGAGGGCGGCCGCCCTTGGCAGGCCCGCAACCGCGTGATCGTAGAGCGCGCGGTCGTCGGGTCCGATGGCGCAGAGCACGGCGTCGATCTTCGGTTCCGCCAGAAATGGCCCCAGCGTCCGGGCCAGCACGGGCCGAGACCTCACGGGGCGATATTGCTTGGGAACACCTTTGCCGGCCCGATGCCCGCGGCCCGCGGCGACGATGACTGCAACGATGTCCATCAGAGCCATAACCTGCCGCCGTGAGACCGCCTTGGTTAGAGCGGACCGGCCGACGTGCAAAGATGTCCCATTGAGCAAACGCGCCATGTTGTCTATTCGAGAGGCATCATGGTTTTTGAACAAGTTTTAGGCAGGAGCAGTGCGCAGGGCTCGCCGCAAGCGGTCCTCGCGCCGATGTCCGGCATCAGCGACGTCGCGTTCCGCCGGCTGGCCAGCCGCTTCGGAGCGGGCTTTGTGGTGACCGAGATGGTGGCGGCGGATGCCTGCATCCGGGGCGCCGAGGAGGCGCGCCTGCGATCGGAGGGTCGCGGCGTCAGCCCGCATGTCGTTCAGCTCGTCGGGCGCGATCCGGGCCCGATGGCTGAAGCGGCTCGCCTTGTCGAGGGTGCGGGCGCAGACGTCGTCGACATCAACATGGGATGCCCGGCGAAGCGCGTCGTCGGAGGGCTCGCCGGCTCCGCCCTGATGCGCGAACCGACGCTAGCGCTCTCGATCGTGGCGGGCGTCGTCGCGGCCGTGCGCCTGCCCGTCACCGTCAAGATGAGGCTCGGCTGGGATACGTCCAGTTGCAACGCGAGCGTGATGGCACGCGAGGTCGGCGAACTCGGAGCGCAAGGCGTGACGGTGCATGGCCGAACGAGGCAGCAGTTCTATGCCGGTGCCTCCGACTGGCGGGCGATCTCCGACGTCGTCGCCGCGACGAGCTTGCTCGTCATCGCCAATGGCGACGTGGTATCCACCTCCACAGCGCGAGCTTGCCTGACCGCCTCCGGCGCCGCAGGCGTAATGGTCGGCCGTGCCGCGATCGGGCAACCTTGGATCGTCGGCGAGATCGCAAGCGCACTCGACGGGATCGTGCGACTCGCGCCCGATCTCGAGGCTCGGGCGGCCGCCGCGTGCGAGCATTACGACACCGTGCTGACGCTGTACGGCCGCTCAATCGGCGTCAAGCACGCCCGCAAGCACCTGGCCGCCTACGCCGAACGGGCGGGCGAGGCCGGTTACGGTCTCTCCGCGTCGGATCGGTCCGAACTCGTGACCTCGCTTGAACCGTCCCGTGTGCTGGCGCTTCTCGGCCGCATCTACGATGAGCCGCTGAGGTGCGCGGCATGAGCGCGATCACCAGCGATCATGTCCTCAACGCGCTGCCTCTTCCGGTCCTCACGATCGGCGCCAACGGCGGCGTGATCGATGCCAACCATGCCGCCGAAACCTTCTTCGACGTGAGCGTGCGGGTGATGCGCCGACAGCGGCTCCTCGATCTCCTGCCCTACGACTCGCCGGCTTTCGCGCTCGTGGACGAGGTTCGCCGGCGCGGGAGCGGCGTCAGCGAGCATCGTGTGGACCTGTCGAGTCCGCGTCACGGGGCCGAGCGTCGCGTCGACCTGTTCGCCACCCCCCTCGGTGACGAGGGAGCCGTCGTGATCCTGTTCCAGGAGCGGACCATCGCCGACAAGATGGACCGGCAGCTGACCCATCGCAGCGCCGCCCGCTCGCTGACCGCGCTCGGCGCGATGCTGGCGCACGAGATCAAGAACCCTCTCTCGGGCATCCGGGGCGCAGCGCAATTGCTGGAGCAGTCGATCGACGAGAACGACCGCATGCTGACCCGGCTCATCTGCGACGAGACGGACCGAATCGTCAGCCTGGTCGAACGCATGGAGTTGTTCGGCGACGAGCGCCCAGTGGATCACGGGCCCGTCAACGTTCACGGCGTCCTCGATCACGTCAGGCGTCTCGCCACATCCGGCTTCGCTCGCCACGTCCGAGTCGTCGAAAGCTACGATCCATCTTTGCCGCCCGTGCTCGGGCACCGAGACCAGCTCGTCCAGGTCTGCCTGAACCTCGTCAAGAACGCTGTCGAGGCCATCGGACCCGACACGCTCGACGGCGAGATCGTTCTCTCCACAGCCTACCGAGCCGGCATCCGATTGGAGGTGCCCGGCTCCGGTGGGGGTCGCGTGGCGCTGCCGATCGAGGTCGCGGTCCGGGATAACGGGCCGGGCGTTCCCGACGACCTGCTGCCGCATCTGTTCGACCCGTTCGTGACCACCAAGGCGCAGGGAAGTGGCCTGGGGCTTGCAATGGTAGCGAAGATCGTCGGAGCGCATGGAGGCGTCGTCGAGTGTGATCCCGCTCCGAGGCGAACGACGTTCCGGCTGCTGCTGCCGATGCATCGCGCACGCGACGGACGAGAAGCGGAGCTCTGAGGCCTAGATGCCGAGCGGACAGATCTTGCTGGCCGATGACGACGCCGCGATCAGAACGGTGTTGAATCAGGCCTTGTCGCGGGCGGGATACGACGTGCGCTCCACCGGCCATGCCGCCACCCTGTGGCGATGGGCCGCTCAAGGGGACGGCGATCTCATCATCACCGACGTGATCATGCCGGACGAGAACGCCTTCGATCTCTTGCCGCGGATCAAGAAGGTCAGGCCCGATCTGCCCGTCATCGTAATGAGCGCGCAGAACACTTTCATGACCGCCATCCGGGCGTCGGAGCGGGGCGCTTACGAGTATCTGCCGAAGCCGTTCGATCTCAAGGAGCTTGTCGCGATCGTCGGGCGGGCCTTGTCGCGGCCTCGCGGAGCGGCTGTGGCGGGGCCAGGGCCCGAGGGCGACGATATCCCGCTCGTCGGGCGCTCGCCCGCGATGCAGGAAATCTACCGCGCGTTAGCTAGGCTCATGCCGACCGACCTCACGGTGATGATCTCCGGGGAGTCGGGAACCGGGAAGGAACTCGTCGCGAGGGCGCTTCACGATTACGGCAAGCGCCGAAAAGGTCCGTTCGTGGCCGTGAACATGGCCGCGATCCCGCGCGACCTGATCGAATCTGATCTGTTCGGCCACGAGAAGGGATCGTTCACGGGCGCTATGGCCCGCAGCGCCGGCCGTTTCGAGCAGGCGGAAGGCGGGACCCTGTTTCTGGACGAAATCGGCGACATGCCGATGGAGGCGCAGACGCGGCTGCTGCGCGTTCTGCAGCAGGGCGAGTACACGACAGTCGGCGGACGGCTTCCGATCAAAACGAACGTCCGCATCATCGCGGCCACCAACAAGGATCTCCGCACCTCGATCCAGAGCGGAATTTTCCGGGAAGACCTCTTCTTCCGGCTGAACGTCGTCCCGCTTCGGCTGCCTCCCCTGCGGGAGAGGAGCCAGGACCTGCCGGACCTCATCCGCCATTTCGTCGGCATCGTCGAGAAAGAGGGCTTGCCGCGACAGCAGATCGACGCGGACGCACTCGACCGCCTCAAACGCCACCGCTGGCCGGGCAACGTGCGCGAACTCGAGAACCTGGTTCGTCGCCTCGCTGCTCTCTACCCGCAGGAAACGATCACGGGGGCGATCGTGGAGGCGGAGCTCGACACTCTGCCCCGATTGTCGGCCCCATCCGAGCCGAGCCAGCCGGTCGAGGGTGAGACGCTGTCCATGTCGGTCGAGCGCCACTTGACCGATTACTTCAAGCGCTACCCGAGCAGCCTCCCCCCACCCGGCCTCTACCACCGGATCTTGCGGGAGATCGAAGGCCCTCTCATCGGAGCGGCGCTGGCCGCGACGCGCGGCAACCAGATCCGGGCCGCGGAACTCCTCGGCGTCAACCGGAACACGCTGCGCAAGAAGGTGCGAGACCTCGACCTTCAGGTGGTCCGAACGGCCCGGTAGGGGCCCGCTCGACGGCGAAACTGGACTTCATCCCCGATCGTGCTTATTCCCGCACTGTTGCCGCGGTGCATCACCACGCGCGAGCGTCTGGCGTCCCGAGGTTCTGTTGGGCGAAGCGGTGGCGATGAGCACAGGCCAGCCGGGGAGGGCGACCCGGCGCGGGCCTGGATTGATCGGCGCCTTCGCGGTCGCGGCAGCCTTGTGCTCGGCCCTCGTCACCTTTCTCGTCCTCGCAGGTCTCACCCCGGTCGTGCCGACGCACGAGGTGGTCGTCTGGGTGCTGTTCACCAACGCGCTTCTCGTCCTGGCCCTGGTCGGCATCATTACCTGGGAAAGCTGGGAGCTGGTGCGGGCCCGTTTCGCGGGCGTCGCGGGCGCGGGCCTGCACGTCCGGGTGGTGGGGCTGTTCAGCCTCGTCGCGGCGCTGCCGGCCATCCTGGTCGCGGGCGTCGCGACCGCCACCCTCAATCGGGCGCTCGATCCGTGGTTCGCGGGCTCGCTGAAGGCGCTCATGTCGAACACCGTCGAGATCGCGGAAGCCTACCGCGACTCGCAATGCCGAACGCTCGCCCGCGAAACCCAGCTCATGGCGTCGGATTTGAACCGGGCCAAGATCCTGTTCGACGCCGATCGCAGGCTCTTCTCCGACTTCCTGTCGTCGCGGGCCTCCTTGCTCGGATTTCCTGTGGCGATGATCGTCGATGCGGACGGAACCGTGGTCGAGAATGTGGAGTTGAAGGCGGTTCCCGGCCTGACGCCGCCGAGCGCAGAGGATCTGCGGGACGTGAGCGACACGGAGGCGACGTGCCTCGTCCCCCGCGTCGGCTACGTGTTCCGCTCCGTGCTGAGGCTGCCCGCGCATGAGGGCCGCATCCTGTTCGTGGCCCGGCCGGTCGACCCGCGCGCCGTCGAGTTCCTGCCCGCGGCACAGTCGGGGATCGCCTATTACGAGGCGCTCGAACAGAAGCGCGTCGGCATTCAGATCGCGTTCGCGTCGATGTTCTCGCTCATCGCCTTTATCGTGCTCCTTTCCGCCATCTGGTTCGGCCTCAGCTTCGCCAATCGGCTCGTCGCGCCGATCCGGCGCCTAATCCATGCGACAGATCAGGTCGCGACCGGCAACTTCTACGCGCAGGTCCCGGTGCGAAGCCACGAAGGGGACCTCGCCCATCTTGGCGAAACGTTCAACAAGATGACGGCCGAGCTCCGCCGGCAGCACGACGGATTGACCGCCGCGAGCGATCTGATCGACCGGCGTCGCCGTTTCATGGAGGCTGTGCTGTCCGGCGTATCCGCCGGCGTGATCGGCATCGACGGGCACGGGTTGATCACAATCGTCAACCCGTCCTCGGAGGCGTTGCTCGACGCCCGCCGCGACCAGCTGCTCGGGCAGCCGATCACGTCCGTTCTCCCCGAAATCGCCCAAATGATCGAGGAGGCGAGGGCGGGCCGGCTGCGCCTCGCTCAGCAGCAGATCCCGATCGTGCGCCGGAGTCGCGACCGCACCCTGAACATCCGGGTCACCAGCGAGCAGGCCCGCAGCGAGGACAAAGGCTTCATCGTGACGCTCGACGACATCACGGATCTCGTGACCGCGCAACGCACCTCCGCCTGGGCCGATGTCGCGCGTCGGATCGCTCACGAGATCAAGAACCCGCTGACCCCGATCCAACTTTCGGCCGAGCGGATCCGGCGGAAGTACGGGAAGCAGATCACCGAGGATCGAGAGATCTTCGATCAATGCACCAACACCATCGTCCGGCAGGTCGACGACATCAAGCGGATGGTGGACGAGTTCTCCTCGTTCGCCCGTATGCCGAAACCCAATGTCAGCGAGGAGGATGTCGTGGACACGGTCCGGCAGATCGTTTTCATGATGCAGATGGCGAGTCCCGACATCACCATTCGGGATCGTTTGCCCGATGCGCCGCTCCGGGCGAGCTTCGACCGCCGGCTGGTGTCGCAGGCCGTGCAGAACATCATCAAGAATGCCACCGAGGCCATCGCGGCCGTGCCGGAGGAGAGCCGCGCCCCGGCCGAGATCGCCGTATCGGCGCGGAGCGAGGACGAGGACGTCGTCGTGGACGTGTCCGACACGGGGAAGGGCTTTCCCGCGGAGGGACGGCAGCGCCTCTTGGAGCCGTACATGACGACGCGAGAAGGTGGCACGGGGCTCGGCCTCGCCATCGTTGGCAAGATCCTTGAAGACCATGGCGGCCGGATCGAGCTTCTCGACAACCCGGCCGGGCGAGGGGGCCTGGTCCGGCTGCGGTTTCCCCGCACCGCGACGGGGGACAACGCCGTGACGACCGCACCAACGAAGCACGAGCGGCAGCGCGAAACCGCATGAGTACCGACATCCTGATCGTCGACGACGAGGCGGATATCCGCAATCTCGTCGCCGGTATCCTGGAAGATGAAGGTCACGGAACCCGCACGGCGGGTTCCTCCGACGAAGCGCTGGCGGCGATCGGATCCCGGAGGCCGCACCTCGTCTTCCTGGACATCTGGCTTCAGGGCAGCCGCCTGGATGGGTTGCAGGTGCTCGATCTCATCAAGGCCGATCACCCCGACCTGCCGATCGTCATGATCTCCGGGCACGGGAATATCGAGACGGCCGTATCCGCGATCAAAGCCGGCGCCTACGACTTCATCGAAAAGCCGTTCAAGGCCGACCGGCTGGTGCTGGTCGCCGACCGCGCGCTCGAGGCGTGGCATTTGAAGCGGGAGGTGAAGGACCTCAAGTCCCGATCGGTGCAGGCAAGCCGGATCGCGGGTCGGTCCGTCGCCATCAACCAGCTGCGCCAAGCCATCGAACGTGCGTCGCCGACCAACGCCCGAATCCTCGTCGCCGGCGCGCCGGGATCGGGGAAGGAACTCGTCGCCCGAACCATCCACGCGTCGTCGGGCCGAACCTCCGGGCCGTTCGTGGTCATCAACGCCGCGACGATCACGCCTGAGAACATGGAAGCCGAGCTGTTCGGCGTCGAGGCTGCCGGCGACACCTCCAGGCGCATCGGAGCGCTCGAGGAGGCGCACGGCGGCACGCTGTACATCGACGAGATTGCCGACATGTCGCGCGAGGTGCAGGGTCGCATCCTGCGCGTCCTCGTCGACCAGAATTTCCAGCGCGTCGGCGGCGCGACGCGAGTGCATGTCGACGTGCGGATCGTCTCCTCGTCCAGTCGCGACCTGCCGGCCGAAATCGCTGCCGGGCGCGTGCGCGAGGACCTGTTCCATCGCCTGAGCGTCGTTCCGATACGGGTCCCCTCGCTCTCCGAGCGGCGGGAGGACGTGCCGGAGCTTATCGATTTCTTCCAGGATCAGATCTCCGCCTCGACCGGCCTGGCGAAGCGCCGGATCGGCGGCGAAGCGATGGCGGTGCTGCAGTCGCACGACTGGCCCGGCAACGTGCGCCAGCTTCGCAACAACATCGAGCGGCTGATGATCCTCACGGCGGCCGATGTCGATACGGAGGTCACGGCCGAGATGCTGCCGTCCGAGATCGGCGCGCTAGTGCCGTCGACCCCGAACGGGGCAGGGGGCGAACGGCTGATGAGCCTGCCTCTGAGGGAAGCCCGCGAGATCTTCGAACGCGAATACCTTGTCGCTCAGATCGCCCGATTCTCCGGCAACATCTCGCGCACGGCGGAGTTCATCGGCATGGAGCGCTCCGCTCTTCACCGAAAACTGAAGCTCCTCGGCATCGGCGCTTGAGGCAATCCGGACGGAGCCCAGAGACCGCGCCGAGACTGCGCCGAGACCCTTGCGCGCCGCTTCGTTCCCGTCATGTAATAGGCCAGCCGGTCCGGGCGTCAGGACCCGTCGATCAACGAGAAAAATGGTCCGCCCATGACCGGCGAGCGGACCGGAAGGACAAACTCCATGCCGAGCGAACGCGGCCAAAACCTACAAGACACCTTCCTGAACCATGTCAGGAAGAACAAGGTCCCGCTCACCATCTTCCTCGTGAACGGGGTCAAACTCCAAGGCATCGTTACCTGGTTCGACAGCTTCTGCGTCCTGCTGCGCCGCGACGGTCATTCCCAGCTTGTCTACAAGCACGCAATCTCGACCGTGATGCCGGGTCAACCGGTGCAGCTCTTCGAGCCTGAAGAGGTCGGCGCTGCATGAGCGTCAGCGATGAGCAAGGATTGCCTTGAGCGAACCGGACCCATCCGCAAGCGACCGACTGAAGCGCGATCCGCCCGAGCGCGAGATCACGGCCAGGACCCGGACCGTGGTGCTCGGCCCCTACCTCGCCCGTGAGCGGCCGACAGGGCAGGCGAGGGGAGGGCGACCGCCATTGGGGACGGGTGGGCCGATGAGGCCACCGGATGCGCGTCTCGGCGAAGCGGTCGGACTCGCGGCCGCCATCGATCTCGCGGTCGTGGTTCGGCAGATCGTTCCGATCGCGCGTCCCCGCCCGGCGACCTACCTCGGCAGCGGCAAGGTCGAGGAGGTCGCCGGGATCGCGGCCGCGGAGGGGGCGGGGCTCGTCGTCATGGATTGCGCGCTCACGCCGGTGCAGCAGCGCAACCTCGAGCGGGCCTGGGGCACGAAGGTGATCGACCGGACCGGGCTGATCCTCGAGATCTTCGGACGCCGCGCCCACACGAAGGAGGGCTCGCTTCAGGTCGAGCTTGCCCATCTCGGGTATCAGAAAAGCCGGCTCGTGCGCTCCTGGACGCATCTCGAACGTCAGCGCGGCGGTTTCGGCTTCCTGGGTGGACCCGGCGAAACGCAGATCGAGGCGGATCGGCGCCAAATCCAGGACCGGATGCGGCGCATCGAGCACGATCTCGAAAGCGTGAAGAAGACGCGATCGCTGCATCGGGCCAGCCGACGCCGCGTCCCGTACCCGACGGTCGCGCTCGTGGGCTACACGAATGCGGGCAAGTCGACCCTTTTCAACCGGCTGACCGCAGCGGGGGTTCGGGCCGAGAACCTCCTCTTCGCGACCCTCGACCCGACCTCCCGGGCGATCCGTCTACCGCAGGGCGAGACCGCGATCCTGTCCGATACGGTCGGCTTCATCTCGGATCTCCCGACGATGCTCGTCGCAGCGTTTCGAGCCACTCTGGAGGACGTGATCGAGGCGGATGCGCTCCTCCACGTGCGCGACATCTCTCACGACGAGACGGAGGCCGAAGCGGCGGATGTCGAAAATGTGCTTCGTCAGCTCGGCATCGATGTCGACGATCGGTCCCGCCTGATCGAGGTCTGGAATAAGGCCGATCTGCTATCGCTAGAGGAGCGTGAGCGGCTCGCGTCGCTGGTCGGCCGAATGCCTCCGGATCGCCGCCCAAACCTCGTATCCTCCACGGACGGGGAGGGGGTTCATGACCTCCTCGCCGACATCGAGGCTCGCCTCGCCGCAGGTCGCCCGACCTTCCAGATCACCCTTGCGCCGGCCGATGGCGGTGCCCTGAACTGGCTGTACGAGGAGGCGCAGGTGCTCCGGCGCGAGTCGGACGAGGAGGGTTCGGTCCATATCCTGGCGCGCGTGGCTCACGAGAAAGAGCCTCGGCTGCTCAGTCGTTTTCCGTCGGCCGAACGGGTGGACTGACACGTCGTCCAGGCTCGGCGGCCTTCGCTTCCTTCCAAAAACGCTCCATTTCCTCGAGGTCGGATGTTCCAGGGGCCCGCCCCAGACGCGCCAGCTCGGCTTCCACAAAGCGGAAACGCCGCTCGAACTTGCGGTTCGTGGCTGCGAGGGCCGCTTCGGGATCGACCTCCGCATAGCGGCCGAGATTGGCCAGCGTGAAGATCACGTCGCCAAGCTCGTCAGCGATCTCACCCGCCCGTCCACCTTGGAGCGCCTCGCGCAACTCCGCTAGCTCTTCCTCCACCTTGGACAGAACGGAAGCCGCGTCCGGCCACGTAAACCCGACCTGGGCGGCCTTGCGGGCCAGGCGGTCAGCTCTCATCAAAGCGGGCAGAGATATCGGGACGTCAGCGAGCGCGCTCTCGGATGGCACGCCCAACGAGGGGTCGGTAACGGCCACACGAAGCGCCGCACGCTCGCGCTTTTCGGTCTGCTTGATCTCGGCCCACGAGGCCTGCACGGCCTCCAGCGACATGTCGCGTGCGCCGTCGCCAAAGACGTGCGGATGCCGGCGGATAAGCTTCGCGGTGATCGCCTCGACGACTCCGCCGAAATCAAAGGCGCCTTGCTCTTCCGCCATCCGGGCGTGGAACACGACCTGCAGCAGGAGATCGCCGAGCTCCCCGCGAAGATCGTCGAGGTCCGCCCGATCGATCGCGTCCGCCACCTCGTAGGCTTCCTCGATCGTGTACGGCGCGATCGAGGCGAAGCTCTGTCGCAAATCCCACGGACAGCCGGCAAGCGGATCTCGCAGCGCAGCCATCAGGTCGAGGAGCGCCCCGATCTCGCGCGACCGGATTGGTTTCGGGGGCGGTCCACCGGTCACGGCGTCATTTCCACTGGCGCAGGGACGGAGAAGGGCACCCGCTCTCCCTGCCAAGCCATTCGCATAAGATATATTATGGAACCACCACTTGGACGCCAGAAGGGTTCTGGAAAGCGTCTGAGGCGCGCCCGTTGACGCCGGCGGGCTGCCGCCAAATTTGCGGCCGAGCCGGTCGGCGCGTCGCTCACGCGTCGATCCGCATGCCGTCGAAGGCAGGCGCGACGCCCGGCGGGAGCTCCGCCTTCAGGGTTTCGTAGTCGAGGTCCGTGTGGAGGTTCGTCAGCACGGCGCGGCGCGGCCTAAGCCGTGCGATCAGCGCCAACGCCTCCGACACGGAGAAGTGCGTCGGATGGGGCGTGTGGCGGAGCGCGTCGAGGATCAGCACATCGAGCCCGCCGAGGACCCTGGTGCTAGCTTCCGGCATGGCGCTGACGTCGCTCGCATACGCGATATCACCGAAGCGAAAGCCGAGCGCCGTGATGTCGCCGTGCTGCATCTCGAACGGGAGCGCATCCAGGTTGCCGCCCGGCCCGTCCACCTCGACGGGCTCGCCAGCCGCGATTCGCTGCTCATCGACGATCGGCGGGTATTGGCTGCCCGGCGGCGATCGGAAGCAGTAGCCGAAGCGGCTGTGGAGGACGACGCTCGTGGCCGCGTCGGCGTAGAGCCGGATGCGGCGACGCATATGGATCACGAGGGGCCGAAGGTCGTCGATGCCGTGGATGTGATCGGCGTGGTCGTGAGTGACCAGAACGCCGTCGAGCCGTCGGACCTCTGCGTCCAGAAGCTGCTGGCGGAGGTCGGGAGAGGTGTCGACGAGGACGGAGGTCGTTCCGCCGCTGCCTGTCCGCTCGACCAGGATCGAACAACGGCGTCGGCGATTCTTCGGGTTCGACGGATCGCAAGCGCCCCATCCGGATCCGACCCGGGGCACGCCCGCGGAGGAGCCGCACCCGAGGATCGTAAGGGACACGCTCATCGTGCCGAACCGTCCGGCCTGGCGCCGACGAACGGTCTCGCTTTGGCGAACAGCCGGGCGAAGTTCGCCGTCGTCAGCCGGGCCGCCTCGTCCTCCGAAACCCCGATCGTGCCCGCCAGGACTCGGGCGGTATGGACGGTCCAGGCCGGCTCGTTCGGGCGGCCGCGATGCGGGACCGGGGCCAAATACGGCGCGTCCGTCTCGACGAGGAGCCGCTCGGGCGGGACGGTCGACGCGATGCGGCGGAGTTCGTGCGAGCCCTTGAACGTGAGAATGCCGGAGAACGAGACGTAGAATCCGAGCTCGATTCCGGTCCGGGCCAGTGTCTCGCTGGACGAGAAGCAATGCAGCACCGCTTCGAAGCGCCCTCGCCCGTGCTCCTCGACCAGGATCCGGATCATGGCGTCGTCAGCGTTCCGCGCGTGGATGACGAGCGGCAGGCCCGCGTCACGCGCCGCGTCGATATGGGTGCGGAAGACGCGCTCCTGCAGATCGCGCGGGGCGCGGTCGTAATGGAAATCGAGCCCCGTCTCGCCGATCGCCACGCAGCGCGGGTGGCGGGCCAGCCGCACGAGGTCCGCGCTCGCAACATCCGGTTCCTCGGCGGCGTTGTGCGGGTGCGTGCCGACCGTGAACATCACCTCCGGGAATGTCTCGGCGATCTCGCGGCAGCGTTCCACCTGACGAACCCGGGTCGAGATGGTGACCATTCGGTCCACACCGGCCGCGATTGCGCTCGCGATCACCTCCGGCAGTCTTTCGCCGAGGCCGGGGAAATCGAGGTGGCAATGGCTGTCGATCAGCATGCAGGCTGGTCAGAGCATGGCCAGCCGGCCGCCATCCACCCGAACGCTAGCCCCCGTCACGAAGGCTGCGTCCGACGACGCGAGATATGCGATCGTGGCCGCGATATCCTCAGGCTTGCCGACGGCGTCCGGATCGATTTTCTCGGCGCCGGACTTCACGTTCGGGTTCTCCCAGAGCATCGGGGTGTCGACGGCTCCGGGCAGGACGGCATTGCAGCGGATGCCCTTCGCCCTCCCCTCGATCGCCGTTGAGCGAGTGAGCGCGAGAAGCGCCGCCTTGGCGGCAGCGTAGGGTGCAACCAGCGGGGAGGTTCTCTCCGCATGCACGCTCGAGACGTTCACGATCGCCCCTCCCCGGCCCATATGCAGGAACGCCTGACGGGTGAAGTGGACCGCCCCGAACAGGTCGACCCCGAGCACCTTGTGCCAGTCGGCCTCGGTCAAGTCCTCGATCGGCTTGAAGGTCATCAGGCCGGCATTGTTGACCACGACGTCGAGCCGTCCGAAGCGATCGAGCGTCGCCTTCACGGCCGCCTCGACCTGCTCCTCCGACGACACGTCGCAGGCCGTCCCTATCGCGTCAGGGGCGCCGCCTTCCACGAGGCTCCGGGCAGCCGAGGCGCTTGCCTCCGCGTGAAGGTCGGCCACAACCACTCGGGCTCCTTCCAATCCGAGCCGCTTCGCCGTCGCAAGCCCGATCCCGCTTACGCCACCGGTAACGATCGCGACCTTACCGTCGTAGCGCCCGATCATGCTCATTCGTGACTCTCCTGATCGCGCAGACGGCGCTGACGGTCCTTTCGGCGGCTGCGTGCGGCCTCGCGACGGCTGTAAGCTAGCGGCTCCTCGTACTCGCTCGGCGTCACGACCGGAACGACCATGCAGACGCTCTGAGCGGGCAGGACCTCGCGCCAATCCGCGATGAGCTGCTTATACGCGGTGCCAACGCGCCGGATGTTCCGGTCGAGGTCGTAGAGGCCGAGCGGGTTGACGTGGCCATTCGCCTCGCGAAGGGCGCTGTCCCAGTCGACCTGATCGGTCAGCGAGTACCAGGTGAACCCGGTGATCGGCACGCCCTTGTTACGAACCCGCAGCACGTTCGCCCATTCCTTCCAGAGCCACGCAACACCCTCGTCACCGCTTGCGCCCTCGCTGATGTTCGTCTCCGTATGCATCACCGGGAGCCTGTAGCGATCGTAATATTGCTGCGTGATCTCGCAATATCCGAAAATCTCCCCCGACGATCGGGTCGAGCCGTCCGCCGCGACCCGATGTTCGTTGGTGACGTAATAGTCGTTCCCCATAATGCAGTTGTGCTTCAGGTTGAAATCCAGAAAAAAATGGTACTCCTCCCGAGTCATCCCGTTGTCCAGCAGGAACTCGTACATCTCGGATTCCACCCTGCGACCGTAATTCAGGTCGAGCGACAGGAAACGACGAGCGTTCATGATTTCGGCCGGCTTGATTGCCTTTGGATTCTCGGCGTGGAAGTATTCGGAAGATTCGCTCTGGATGAAGAGGGCGTCAGGCCGCACCTCAAGGATGGCCGCCATGGCGAGTACGTTCGCCTTGACGAGATGCTTCAGCGCAGTGACGAAGCTCCTGTCCGTGGATAGCTGCTCGTTCCACCACCCATAGGCGGCCGAAAAGGTCGCGCAGATATACATCTCATTGACGGGCGTATAGAGCTGCACCCAGGGAAACCGCTGAGCGAAATCCCGAGCATAGCCGGCGAAAAGCTTGGGGAAATCCGGGTTCTGGAAGTTCCCGATCCAGTCCGGCACACCGAAATGGCAGAGATCGACGATCGGCATGAGGTCGAGTTCTTTCAGCCGGCCGAAGGTCTGGTCGCTGAACTGCCAATCGTATCTCCCCTGCCCCAGGAAGGTGCGGTGGATCGGAGGCCCGAAGCGGAGGAACCGGATGCCGAGATCGCAGACCAGGTCGAAATCGGTCCGCCAGTGCTTGTAGAAGCCGCAGAGCTCGAGCTCGTCGACGCGGTGGCCGCCGTTCCGGATCGTCGGGTTAGAGTTCTCGATCCCGGTCGCGAACATGAAGGTGGGAGCAGGCATGCGGTGACCCCGACGTCCGGCCGCCCTCAGGCGGCAGCCTCGACGAAGCGCGGGAAGATGGCTTCCGGAGGGGGGAGCGCCCTCCCGGGCTCCATGCGGTCGCCAGCGCCGACGTCCGCCAACGAGCGCCGGTCCGGCGGGCGCCCCAAGAGATCGAGGAGCCTCGCCGCGGCGCCCGGCACGAAGGGCTGGCTCAGAATGGCGATACTTCGCAACGTCTCGAGCGTGACGTAGAGAACCGTCGCCATGCGGGCAGGATCCTGTTTTCGCAGGATCCAAGGCTCCTGGGACGCGAAGTAGCGGTTCGCTTCCGCGACCACGGCCCAGATCTCGGTCAGAACGCTGTGAAGGGCAAAGCTCTCCATGAGCCCCCTCGCCTTCCCGGGAAGCAAGTCGGCGTGGGCGAGAAGCGCCTCGTCGGCGGGAGTCAACGGACCCGGCGCCGGCGTCAGGCCGTCGCAGTTGCGGGCGACCATGGTGAGGGAGCGTTGCGCGAGATTGCCGAGGTCGTTCGCGAGATCGGCATTGATCCGGGTGACGATCGCGTCATGGGAGTAGTTGCCGTCCTGGCCGAACGGCACCTCGCGCAACAGGAAGTAGCGGAGCTGGTCGACGCCGTAAGCGGCCGCGAGGTCGACCGGGTCGATCACGTTGCCGACCGACTTCGACATCTTCTCGCCCCGGTTGAACAGGAAGCCGTGCCCGAAGACCCTTTTCGGCAGCGCGAGGCCGGCCGACATCAGGAAGGCCGGCCAATACACGGCATGGAACCGCACGATGTCCTTGCCGATGATGTGGGCGCCCGCCGGCCAGAAGCGCCGAAGTGGCGACCCCTCGTCGGGGAAGCCCGCTCCGGTGAGATAGTTCGTGAGGGCGTCCACCCAGACGTACATGACGTGGTCCGTATCGCCGGGCACAGGAACGCCCCACCGAAAGGTCGTGCGGCTGATCGAGAGATCCGTCAGCCCTCTCTCGACGAAAGCCACGATCTCGTTACGCCGGGTGTCCGGGCCGATGAAGGCTGGGTGCTCCCCGTAATGCGCCAGCAGCCTGTCGCCATAAGCCGAGAGACGAAAGAAATAGCTTTCCTCCTCGACCCACTCGACAGGCGTGCCGGTCGGAGCCTGGCGCGTTCCGTCCGGGGCTGTCGTGAGTTCGGTCTCGTCGAAATAGGCCTCGTCCCGAACCGAATACCAGCCGGCATATTTAGACAGGTAGATGTCGCCGGCCGCCGCCATCCGACGCCAGATCTCCTCGCTCGCCCGGATGTGATCGGCGTCTGTCGTTCGGATGAAGCGGTCGAAGGAGCAGTTCAGGAGTTCGGCGACTTGGCGGAACCGCGGCGACATGTCGTCGACGAAAACCTGGGGAGAGGTGCCTCGCCGGTCAGCCGCCTGCTGGATCTTGAGGCCGTGCTCGTCCGTGCCGGTCATGAACAACACGTCGAACCCGTCGAGCCGTTTGAAGCGCGCGATCGCGTCCGTGGCGACGACCTCGTAGGCATGACCGATGTGAGGGGCGCCGTTTGGATACGAGATGGCGGTCGTGATGTAGTAAGGCTCACCGGCCATCCGAAACCTGCATGGCAGCGGAGGTGGCGTCAGGCCGATCGTCGGACCGCCTCGGCCAGATCTCCGAACGTGGAAACGATGAAAGCCCGCCGGTCGAGATTGTAGACCTCAAGGGCGCGTGCGGCCTCCGTCACGTTCTCACATGCCTCCGCCAGGGGCGCAAGGCGAGCCGCGCCAAGGTACTGGCCGGCCTTAACTCGTTGTGAGAGCCAGTGCAGCACCGTATCGAGCGCGAGGGAGAACTCCGCCTCCGCGCGTCGCTCGCCGAGCCGGTCCGCGAGCGCCAGGACCCGGGCGATCGGCAAGTCCGGAAGCCTGTCGAGAAGCCCGGACACCTCGTCGAGGAGCGCGAGCCGGCGCGGGTCCAGCAGCGCGAGCGCGCGCGCGACGGAACCCTCCGCGGCTCGTGCCGCACGGTCGGTCAGCGTCTTGTCAGCGGCCTCGAAGGCGGGACCGAGCGAGGCGAGGATCAGGCCGACGACATCCTGCGATAGCGGCGCGAGCGACAGCTTCCGGCACCGCGATCGAATAGTTGGAAGAACCGTTTGGGGGGCATGGCTCGCAAGAAGGATGAGCGCACCGGAGGGTGGCTCCTCGATCGGTTTCAGGAGAGCGTTCGCGGCGGCTAGCGACAGGTCCTCGACGCTGTCGATGATGCAGATGCGTCGGCCGGCATCGGCCGCCGTGGTGGCGAAGAATGACAAAGCTCGCCGGACCGTCCCGACCGGAATGGTCTTCGGCGCGGACTTCTCGCCCTCAGCCGCGGCCTGCTCGATAATCATGAGGTTCGGGTGCGATCCCGCGGAGATCTGCCGGGCCGTGCGCCCGGCCGGGTCGACCGCGAGCCCGTCCCCGCTCGCGACGTGCTCGGCCGCCGGCGCGAGAAGCCACCGCGCGAAGCGGTAGGCCAGGGTGGCTTTCCCGACGCCCTCCGGGCCGCCGATGAGCCAGGCGTGGTGCAGGCGGCCGGAAGCGTGCGCTTCGCGCAAAGCGGCGGTGGCCTCGGCATGGCCGAACAGGACGTGACGGTCCCGCGGGTGCGGAACCTCGCCGCGATCCGGCTCAGGCGCCATCTCGACTTCCCGACAGGCAGGGCCGGGATTGGACGAGCGACCAAACGCGCGCCTCTACCTCGTCCGGCGCACCCTCCGCGTCCAGCACCGCGCAACGGTCGGGTTCGGCCTCGGCGATCGCCAGGAACGCCGTCCTGACCCGGTAGTGGAGATCGAGGCTTTGCGCCTCGAAGCGGTCGAGCGCGTCTCCGCTGCCCTCGCGGCGGATAGAGGCGCGCCGGAGCCCAATCTCGGCCGGCAGGTCGAAGACGAGCGTCAGGTCGGGCAGGAGACCGCCGACGGCCGATCGCTCCAGAGCCGCGATCGCATCGGCGCGCACGCGGCCGACCATACCCTGGTACACCCGCGTCGAATCGATGAAGCGATCGCATAGGACCACCGCACCCCTGGCCAGCGCAGGCGATATCCTCCGCTCGACATGATCGGCCCGGGCGGCGGAGAACAGCACGGTCTCGGCGAAATCTCCGAAGCGCTGCGCACGGCCCGCCAGGATGAGGCGCCGGATGGCCTCGGCCCGGATCGACCCTCCAGGCTCCCGCGTGACGACCACCGGGCGGCCGAGTCCTGCCAGCCGAGCCCTCAGGCGCTCGATCTGGGTCGACTTGCCGGCGCCCTCGCCCCCCTCGAAGGAGATCAGGTAACCGCTTCGATCATGTCTCCGGTCAGGGACCTCGCCGCGCCTCGTCATGCCGCTCTGTAACGGCTCGAGCCTCCTGAAGACAGGTAGTCGTTCAGTAGACGCCGTCGAGGTCGGGGCGGCGTGGCGGAATGATGTCGAGCGGCGGGCGACCGCCACCGTCTGCAGTGGCCACGACCGAGTTCCGGGCGGGCGGTTTCGGAGCGCGGGGCGGGTCGACATATTCCGGTAGCCCTCCCCGGGTGGACGCGACATGCCGGCCGGGCTGGGGCGTGGCGGCGGCACGGCGCCGTTTGGCGTGGGGACCGCGTTCCAAAACGGGCCAGCATGATCGGCCTCGGCGCGCCGCCGAGGACGCCGGCGTACCGTTGGTCTGTAAGATCGCGAGGAGCTTCTGGTCGTCGCTGCCCGCGAGCGACGCCTTGCCGACATACTCGACTTGAACCCGGCCGGTGCCGCGCTGCCCAGAACCGAGCGCGTCCGCGGCCTGCTCCGACACGTCGATCCACGCGGCGCCGCTCGGCGGGACCGCGATCGAACCGCCCGGAGCGATTGGCAAGACTGACAGATAGTTAGCGTAATCGCCTCACCTTCCATGAACTCCTGGTCGGGGTTGGTGCATCAGGTGAGGTTCAATCGTGAAATCTCTTCTCTCCAATGAGTTGACGCGATATCCTTCCTGGACGCTTTAACGCTGGCCGTTCAGCTGATCGATTGACAGCGCCCCCCTGGCCTTGAACAAAAGGTCGAGGGCCTCGAGCATAAGCTGATGGATTTTCGTGCGTTCGGTGTAAGCTATGTCCCGAAGCTGGTCGTGAACCGGCGGCTCCAGATAGACGGAGAGCTGCTTCGCCCGCTCCTTCAGGGTGCCGCGCGGGTTGGGGCCGGCGGCGTTGGAGGAGAGCTGGACGATCTCCGCGCTCTGCCGGTTCGGCGGCGGCGCCGCGGCCGCTACGATGGACGCGAGACTGAGCTTAGGCGGCTTTGACATTCTGCAATCCTTGCGTCCGCTTGGCGATCCAGGTCCACAAGGTGCGGATCTCGTTCGCTGCCATGCCGGTGGGGTTGAACTCGGTCACGCCCTGCCCCATGCCGAGCGCATCCTGGTGATCGTTGCGCATGACGATGTTGACGTCGGGCAGCACGCCGAGGACGGCGAGGCCGTCGGCCGCATCCCGGACCCGGTAGCTGCGCGGCGGGGTCTGGTTCAGCACGAAGGCGAACTTCTTCTCGAGCCGGTAGATCGCCGCGAGGGTCGGTTTGAAGGCCCTGAGGTCGGCCGGCGTCGGCCGGCAAGGCACGATGCAGAGGTCGGCCGCGCGGATCGCCGCGAGGCTGCCCGGGCTGTCGACGCCCGGGGTGTCGATGAACACGTAATCGAAATCGGACGAGCGCAGGCGGAACATGATGTCGTCCAGCTGCGTCGCGTCGATCTGCGCCACCTCGGGCGTGTCGGCCCGGCGGTGCTCCGCCCAGTCCGTGACCGTCGCCTGGCGGTCCATCTCCAGGATGCAGACCGACCGGCCCGCCTCCTGAGCGGCGACCGCGAGCGAGATGCACAAGGTGCTCTTACCGCTGCCGCCCTTCTGCGTCACGAAGGTGATCGCCTTCATCGGCGTTCCTTTCTCACCGGGTAATGAAGCCGCGCCGACCGATGGCGGGCTGCCTTCTGGGCGGGATCAGCCGATCCTTTGACCCAGGGACGTGCATCCTATGTGGGCCCGCATGGTTAACAGAAGGTTAAGATCGAACCGGGAAGGGCAAGCGGTCGTTGATTGCACGCGGTCCCATGATCCGGGGATCACACGATCGGCTGATCCCGGTCCGTTGGGTGGGCCTGCGATTCGCGTTTGACGCTCGTTCTGCCGGCGACGTAGGGGTGTCCCGCCCGTCTCGTGGCCGGGGCAGCTGGAAGGGTGGCCGAGCGGTTTAAGGCAGCGGTCTTGAAATTCGCTCTCGGCGATCCCGCTTCGTGCCAGCCTGTCCCCTAAGATGCTGGTGGTCTTTAGTTTCTGGCGCGAAAAGCGTTCCCCAATCGTTCTCCGTCCCGGTCCGTACCAAGCAATTGGGTAGCAATTTCGGTAGCGCCGCGCTCCCGCCTAGAACTGCGCTAAGTTCGGGGTCGGGCCGACATGCTCCCGGCCAGCGACAATCCTCAGTCGAGTTCGTGGTCGTGTTCCCATCGGACGATCGTTACGTGTGCCGGAGGTTCTCAAACGTGCGAGCTTGGTCACTAGCACTCCCAAGAGCACGTGATTCGGATCAGCTGCCCGAAGGGTGAGCAGCGCCTCCTCCACGGAAATGGGGTCCGCCCCGTAGTCGAGTTGCTCGATCGCTGCCGAGACAGCACTGAGGTAATCTAGGTCAACAATGTCCACGTTTGGTACACCCGCCGCCGCTCGAAGAGCTTTGGAGCTGGGTCGCGCAAACGGTGTGCAATGCGTCGCAAGGCAGTGGGTCGTCCGATGAGTTGGCCCGGTCCGCGCGTCGCTCGCGGGTCGGGCCGTATGTCAGCTCCGCCAATCGCAGCCGACCGCCGCGAGCACCACGGCCGCCCGGCTGGACGGGTGAGGCCCGGGCGGTTCGCCGTGGCTGCGCCAGTGGTACATCCCGCCGGGCGTGTTCGGGTTGAAGCCGCGTCGCCCGGTCTCGGCCGCGAGGTAGCGCTCCTCCATCACGAGCCAGACCTGATAGCTGGCCAGCATCTCGGGAGTTGCCGGCTCGGCCGCCCGCACCGGATCTCCGATGAGCGTCACGCCACCGCCGATGAGCGGGAGCGTCGCGAGGCCGCGGAGGAAGCCGCGGCGGGCATGGGGTCCGGTCACAGCGCCACCTCGCGGTCGTGGCTGTCCTCGCTATCGTCGCCGCCGCTGCGCAGGAAGCCGGCGCCGTGGCGCTCCAGGGCCGTCTCGTCGCCGTCGGCCGTGTTCTGCCCGAGGTTGAGCTGTCCGACGTTGGCGGCCCAGCCGAGCGCTTCCTCGCCGTCTTGGTCGGGCTCCCCTTCGTCGCCAGAATCCTGTTCGCGGTCGCTCCGGCTCCCGTCGGCCCAGCGGGTCTGATCCGAGCGGTAGTCGACCGTTGGCCCGTAAACTGCGCCCCAGCCGGTCGGCGGGCGCTCCGGCGCGGCGAGCGATGGCTCGCGGTCGCCTCCGTCCTCGGCCTCTCCGTCGAGGGCTCGCGCGTAGTGACCGGCGAATGACAGCCGGCCGGCGAGGCGGCCGACATATTCGGGCCAGCCGAGAGTCGGCTCGCCATCTTCGTCCGGCTCGCCCTCATCGAGGCTGCCGGGAGAGGGACAACCCGCGAGCGTCGGCTCTAGGTCCGGGTCGGGGTCGAGCTCGTCGAGGACCGCGATGGCGGCCTCGATCGCGGCCGACAAGGCGCGGCGGGTGGCGTGGTGCGCGCCGTCTTCGGGCGCGGGTGTGCTATGGGCGTGGATAGCCATTCGTCAGCTCCGTTGACGTTGTGGTCAGAGCCGGGTCGGGAGTTCGCGCTTCCGCCCGGCTCGTGTTTGCTGTAAACCTATTTTATGCCCGGTCAAGATATTGGTAAACAAAAAAGACCACGGGGCCGTCCGCTTGGCCGAACTGTGGGCCCGACGAGCGCAGTTCGCTTTCCGGCCGAGGTGTCGGTCGCCCTCGACGCCGCTGCGGCCGCGGAAGCCGAGAAGGCGAGCCGAAGCGAGCTGATCCGGCGCATCGTGGTCGAGTGGCTGAAGGGGCGCGGCTTCCTTCCGAGAGATCCTGCCACGTCTCCGGCCGCCGAACAGGACCACGCCGACCGCGAGGTCCGGGCACAGGCCAAGCGGGATACCGAGCGCCGCAACGAAGCGATCCGACGCGGCCAGTGATCACGGGCGTTCAGATACGCGAGGCACTCCGGCTCCTCGGGTGGAAGCGGAGCATTCTGTCTAACCGCGCCAAGCTCGCGGGCGGCACCCTGGTCCGGGTGCTGGCCAGCGACGGCGAGGCTGCCATCACCCTCGAGACGGAGAAGGCGATCCGCGCAGCCTTCAATTCAGCCGGGATCGAGTTCGGGGGTGCGACTGAGGACGGTCCAGGCGTACGGCTCAAGAAGGAGCGAGTGTGATCGCCCTCGATCAGCAGGCGTGGAGTTCACGAACGGCGGGCAGCCGGGAGTGAAGTTGAGGCACTAAGGAAGCGCGTACCGCAGCTGTACCGGCACCCTCGGGAACCGCTTGCTAACGCACCGCCTTGGCGCGACACTGCCCGGGCAAAATAAGCGGCGGCCGGACAGGGGGTTGCGTTGACGAGATGGTGGTTCGGAACTGTTGTTCTTTTGGCCATGGCGGTGACTCAAGTCCAGGCCCAGACGATTCCTGAATGTCAGAAGTTGACCGATGACAAGGCGCGGCTCGCTTGTTTTGATCAGGTGTCGAAGCCATCAACGCCCGCTGGGACGAGGCGGACAACGGGGGTATGGTCGTTCGGAACGTCGGCCTGGCACTTGGACGAGTGTACGCAACTGCCCGCAGACTTCCTGATCTGACGACGGCTCGGGGGAGCAAGCCGAAGTGAAAGGCCACCTCCGCGAGCGCTCGCCCGGCCGCTGGGCGATCATTCTCGACGTCGCCGATCCCGAAACGGGTAAGCGCAAACGCAAGTGGCATTCGTATCGCGGCACGAAGCGCGAGGCGCAGAAGGAGTGCGCACGCCTCGTTACCTCCATGGCGGGCGGAGACTACATCGAACCCGCGAAGGAGACGCTGGCCAGGTTCCTCGACCGATGGTTGGACCACGTCCGGTCGCAGGTGAGCCCGCGTTCATTCGAACGCTACGAAGAGCTCGCCCGAAAGACCATCGTCCCGGTGCTCGGCAACGTCGTGCTCACGAAGCTCCGGCCCGAACAGGTGTCGGCCGGCTATGCCAAGGCCCTCGCCAGCGGCCGGCGGGACGGCAAGGGCGGGCTGGCGCCGCGCACCGTCGGGCATGTTCGTTCCCGTCATGCTCGGCGTGCTGTGCGGCCTGCGGCGCGGCGAGGTCACGGCCCTGAAATGGGGATCGGTCGACCTTGCTCGCGGGCAGCTCGCGATCGTGGAGAGCACCGAACAGACGCGTGCGGGCACTCGGCTGAAAGAGACGAAGAGCGGCCGGTCGCGCAAGGTCGCCCTCCCCTCCCTCGCGACCGAGGAGCTTCGCCGGCATCGGGCCAGGCAGGCCGAGGAGCTGCTACGGCTCGGCGTACGGCTGTCGGATGCAACGCATGTCTTCGCCCAAGCCGACGGCTCCCCGGTGCAGCCGAACAGCCTCACGCACGAGTTCGTGCGCATCCTCGCCCTATCGAAGACCCTGCCCCGCGTGCGCTTCCACGACCTCAGGCACAGCCACGCGACGCACCTTCTCGCGAGCGGCGTCCATCCGAAAATCGCTCAGGAGCGGCTCGGGCACTCGAGCATCGGGATCACCCTCGACCTCTACAGCCACGTGCTGCCGGGCATGCAGGAGGACGCGATCGCCAAGGTTGACGCTGCGATGCGCGCAGCCATAGAGAAGGCCTCCGGCTGAAAGAGTTGCAAAGGCGGTTGCAAAGCGGTTTCTGGTCACGGCGGTCTCCGCGAGAAAATGCAGTAACGGCAATGACTTGGAAGGGTGGCCGAGCGGTTTAAGGCAGCGGTCTTGAAAACCGCCGTGGGGGCAACCCCACCGTGGGTTCGAATCCCACCCCTTCCGCCAGCTCACAATGTTAAGTCACTGATACAGACCGAGCTTTTTGCGACTTACCTGCCTTCAACCCACGAAGGAACCCACATTCTGAGTCGGATCGTGTTGCCTGTCTCTGGACCCTTTCGGACAGCTCAGGGGGCGACCGCGGCCAGCGCCCATTGTCGATAGCGCATGTCGTCCGAAAGCAGCACCAGCCCTTCTTCCTTGGCGAGGAACGCCGTGTCGAGGAACCTCGCTCCAGCCATTTCGAGGACCAGGTCGGCGGCCTCCGAAGTCTCGTCCGGGACGAGCACGGTTCGGACTTCGCAATGCTGTGAAATCTCGTCCTGATGCCGTCGCGGCGATCATCGATCGACGCCTCGCCAGTCTGGAGAAAGCACGAGGGTTCATCGATTGACAGAAGCGGAAAGCCTTTGCGGCCGACCTGAAGGCGACGCTCACGACCATCGCGGCCGAGCTCGGGCCCGCCGATCCCGCCGCTGCCGCGGAGCGTCTCCTGCGGTTTCTGGCCTGCGCGACAGAGGTGCTCGGGCGTGCGGACGATTCCTCAGGACACGTGCATGGCGTGTTCGAGGAAGCTGGACGGTTCGAATTACCCGCGCGAGGGGCGATCGCGGCGCTTGTTTCCCGATGGTTCGGCGGCCGACCGGGGCAGTCCCGTCGGATAACCGTGAGGCCGACCCGAAGGCATTCGTCAAAGAGCGATTGCGGCCCAGCGCTCCAGCACGGTCAGCCGTTTGACGTTATAGACGATGTTGGCGAGGCCGATCTTGGTTTGGGCCCGGGCGATCCCGACGGTTCGAATGAACAGGGCCATTCGGGTCTTCTGCTCGGCGAAGACATGCTCGATGCGAGCCCTAACCCTTGACTTGGCTCCGTTTGCCCGGGCGGTTCGGACCGGCATCGGTTTGCCCTTCGGCTTCTTGCGATGAACCTGAGACACGAAGCCGTTCTCGGCCATGAACGCCTCGTTCGCCTTCGAGCGATATGCCGTGTCAGCCCAAACCCGACCAGCCGTGTTGGTCTTGTCGAGGAGGCCCTCGCGCAGCACGCGTCCTTCATAGGCGGCCGCGTCCGTGGCCTTCCAGGTCCGGATGAATCCGAAGCCGCGGTCGATGCCAACATGGCTCTGATAACCGAAGGTCGGGATGGCGATGTCGACCGCCGGCACAACGCCGTCGCTGGCCGGCTTCGCCGTCGTGAACTTCACCGTCCAGCGCGCATCGCGGTCCTTGTGGCGGAGCTTGGCGGGCCGCGCCTGCCACTCGGCCGGGATCCGGCCCGCCTTGATCTCCGCCTTCTCGGCGGCGGTGTTGCGCTGGCGCGGAGCAGCGACCAGCGTGGCGTCGATGATCTGGCCGGACATCGCGATGTAGCCGGAGGCCTGGAGCGTCGTGCTCGGATGCGACGTGCTGACGAGGAGCACGTGATGGTCGGACAGCCGGGTTTCTTCGACGTCGACACGAGCGACAAAGCGGTCGCCTTGCAGGTCTACCTGGCCCCGAGGACGTGACCGCCGCGAAGCTGCGCTGGCGGGGCCGACTGGACGGCCTCGCGGGGGCGCTTAAGCTCATGGGCGGCGGGCGGAGGAGCGGGCTCTCGTGATCGATCTCGTCGTGCAGGGAGACACGGTCGTCGCGCCGCAAGGCGCCGGCGCCTTCGACGTGCTCATCCGGGGAGAGACGATCGTCGCCGTCACCCCGCCGGGGGCCTTCCCGATCGAGCCCGGGACGCGCGTGATCGACGCCCGCGGCAAGATCGTCGTGCCCGGCGGCATCGATCCCCACGTGCATTGCAGCTGGCCCCTCCCGAACCCGGACGGCAGCATCGGGTCCACGGCGCCGCCGGAGGCGGTGAGCCGCGCGGCCCTGCACGGCGGCACGACGACGATGGTCGACTTCGCCCGCTGGACCCATGGCCGCACGATCCGAGACACGATCGAGACCCGCGACGGCGATTGGGCTGGTCGCTGCCATTGCGACTACGCCTACCACGTGATGGTCGAAGGCGCGCTGCCGCCCGACATCCCCGGGCAGCTCGCGGAGGCGATCCAGGGCGGCTACCCGACGGTCAAGATCTTCACTACCGACATCACGCCCAGCCGGCGCGGCCGCATGGTCGATTTCGGCGACATTTGGGAGGTGTTCAAGGTCCTCGCCGCCCATCGCGGGCTCGGCGTCATCCACGCCGAGGACAACGACATCGTCATGCACATGTATGACAAGCTGATCCGCGAAGGCCGGGTCGCTTTCGAGAACATGGCGGAGGTGCACAACACTCTGTCGGAGGATCTCTCCTTCCGGCGCATCCTGCGCCTGGCCGAGCATGTGCCGGGCGCCGCGCTCTACATGATGCATGTCAGCGCGGCGACCGGCGTCGAGGCAATCCGGGCGGCGCGGCGCAAGGGGCTGCCCGTCTACGGCGAGTCACTGCACCAATACATGATGTACACGAGCGAGGATTACCGGCGGCCCAACGGCCAGATCTACCACACCTATCCGTCGCTGAAATCGAAGGCGGACCAGGATGCCCTTTGGGAGGGCACGCGGGACGGCGCCATCAACGCGGTCGCCACCGACGAGATCTGCTGCAGCCTGGCCGTGAAGGTGCAGGGCAAGCGCATCGACGACACCACAGGAGGGAACGCCGGCGTCGAGCCGCGGCTCGCGGTGATGTACACCGAGATGGTCGAGCGGCGCGGCTATCCGCTATCGAAGTTCGTCGAGCTGGTCTCGACGAACGCCGCCCGCATCATGGGGCTCTACCCGCGCAAGGGCGTGATCGCGCCGGGCAGCGACGCCGACCTCGCTATCCTCGACCCCGCCCTGCGCAGGACCGTCCGGGCGACAGCCCTGCACGAGGCGGACTACTCCCCGTGGGAGGGCCACGAGGTCGGGGCCTGGCCGGCGATGACGATCCTGCGCGGCGAGATCGTCGTCGAGGGCGAGGTGTTCGTCGGCCGGGAGGGGGGCGGCCGCTACCAGCCGCGCCGGATCGCCGACGACATCCTGTCCGGGCCGTGCCTGTAGAGCCCGGCGCGCAGGCGGACGACGTGCTGGCCGCCCTCGGGGCGCTGCTCGCCGAAAGCTTTCGCCTGTGGGGAGTCGAGGCCCGCGTCGGGGCGGGTCAGGATGCCGGCGAGCTGGTCGTGGAGGGCGCCGGCCAACGCCTTCGGATCCGGCGCGATCCCGGGAACGACCTCATCGGCTGGTGGATCGCGAGGACGACGGCCGGCCCGCTGGGCACCGGGCCCGAGCGCCCATGCACCTCCGTGCTCGGCGTGCTGAAGGCCGTGCGGGCCGCCCTCGACGGCGAGGCCGGCCCGGCCGCCCGGCTGCGGGCCGGCTTCATGACGTCGGCGCCGTGATCCCGGTCCACATCCTCTCGGGGTTCCTCGGCAGCGGGAAGACGACGCGGCTGTCGCGCCTCCTCAGGAAACCGGCCTTCGCCCGCACGGCCGTGATCGTGAACGAGTTCGGCGAGATCGGGCTCGACCACGAACTGGTCGAGGCCAGCGACGAGCAGATCGTGCAGCTCGACACCGGCTGCCTGTGCTGCGCAATGCGGAGCGACTTTGCGGCGACGCTCGCCGACCTCCACCGCCGACGCCGGTCGGGCGTCATCGCCTTCGAGCGCGTCGTGATCGAGACCTCGGGTCTCGCCGACCCCGCACCCCTTCTGCAAACCCTCATGACCGACGCAGCTCTGGGAGAGCATTACGCCACCGGACGAATCGCGGTGACGGTCGATGCAGTCCACGGGGCGAAGACGCTCGGCCGCTTCGCCGAGGCGCGAAAGCAGGTAGCCCTGGCTGACCGCCTGCTCCTGACCAAGCTCGACCTCGGCGAGGCGTCCGGCGAGCTCCTGGAGGCGTTGGGGGGCTTGAACCCTGCGGCGGCGTCGGACCTTCGGAGCGTCGCGCCGGACGACATCTTCGCGCCGACCGGAGCCGCCGACCGGCCGCTCGCGCTTGGGCACGCCCATACGGGCGGCATCGCGTCGGTGTCGCTTACCCGGAACGAGCCCGTTCCCGCGGCGATCGTGCCGCTCTTCCTGGAAGGGCTCGTGACCCATGCGGGCGAGCGGCTCCTGCGCGTGAAGGGGTTAGTGCAGGTGCAGGAGGCGCTCGACACACCGCTCGTCGTTCACGCCGTCCAGCACGTGACGAATATGTCGGCCACGGCCGCACCAACGCCGAGCGGCAGGACATCCTCTGGGAGGCGGACGAGGCGCGGCTGATCGCCGAGTGCACCGCCTCCGTCGAGAGGGCCACCGGCAAGCGGCCTCAGGGTTGGATGGGTCCCTGGCTCGCCCAGTCCGGCTGCACGCTCGATCTCCTGAAGGAGGCCGGCTACCGCTACGTCATGGACTGGCCCGCGGACGACCAGCCGTTCTGGATGCGCACGCGCGCCGGCCCGATCCTCGCCATCCCCTACCCGGTCGAGATCAACGACTCCCCTGCCGTCATCTTCCGCCAGCATTCCGGGCGCGAGTTCGAGGAGATGATGATCGACCAGTTCGATGAGCTCCTCCATCAATCGGCGAAGCGGCCGCTCGTGTTCAACGTCTCGGTCCACCCCTTTATCATCGCCCAGCCGTTCCGGCTCCGGGCCTATCGGCGAGCGCTCGACCACATCCTGCGGCGACGGGACGAGCTCTGGATCACCACGCCGGGCGAGATCGCCCGCCATTGCGAGACGCTCCCCGAGAGCGTCCTGCCCAAGCCATGAGCGACTCCCGCGATCATCACCACGAGGCGCTACAGGCGCTCGGCCGGGTCGCCGCGGAGGGGAGCGAGGCCGATGGCCCCGAGGAGGCGCTCTGGTGCGTCACCCGCGCACTGCCGGCCCTGCTCGGCGATCCGGCCGCGGCGCTCCGCCCCCACGCCTACCGCGAGGCCGAGCCGCCGCAGATCTCCGGCGCCGCGGTCGCCTTCATGCGGTCGCCGGACGGGCGGCACCATCTCAACCTGGCGCCCGTCAACTTCCTCCCCGGCCAGCATCACGAGCTCATCGACATCGCGCTCGGCCACCCGGCCTGGGTCGCCCGCACCCGCCGCCCGCTGCTTCTGGCCGACACGACGCTGCATCCGGCCTTCGTCAAGATCCTGCAGACGTTCCGGGCCGGCTCCTCGGTCTTCGCGCCGATCCTCTGGCGCGGCGACTATCTCGGGGTGCTGATTTGCGCCAACGCCGCCCGCGGCACCTTCGGCGAGCGCGACCTCGCCACCCACGGGGCGTTCGCCAACCTCGCCGCCGCGCTGTGGATGGCGCATGACGGGCCGGCCTGGCTCGCCGCCCTCGACCTCCTCGCCCTCCCGGTCCGCGAGAGTGGGACCTGATCCGCCCCCTCTCGCCAATGTCGCCGGGAGCCTCTTTCGGCTCTCCGCAGCGATTTCAACGGATTGCAATCGCGACATCGTTCACGCAAGCTTGGGTCTGGCGCGGGACGTGCTTGCCCGGAGCGACGCGCGGGGCCGAGCGTCGAACCTGGAGATCCGCTCATGAAAGACGACCCGCAGGCCGCGCAGGCGGCGACATCAAGCGACGTCGGCCGCCGTTCGGTTCTCCAGATTGGGGCGTTCGCCACGGCCGGGATCTTCGCGCCCGCGATCGTGCGGGGCGCCGAGCCCCAGTCGATCCGCCTCGGCCAGATCGAGGCCATGACCGGCCCGTCCGCCCCGTACGGGCAGCGCGCCCATGGCGGCGCGGCTCTTACCGCCGAGGAGATCAACAAGACCGGTCTCGTCATTGGCGGGACGACCTACAAGCTCGAGATCGTGTCCGGCGACATGGCGAACGACGCCCGCCAGGCGCTGACGCTGCTCCGGCAGCACGCGAGCGACGAGAGCATCGTCTGCGAGATCGGGGCGAGCAACTCGGTCGGCTACGTGCCGCTAGTGCCCGTCGCCGGGCAGCTCAAGATCCCGTCGATCGGCACCGGCTCCGGCGCTCCGATCAAGGAGTGGAACGTGTTCTCCTATCGGGTGAACCCGGTGTCCACGGTGGCCGTCCCGGTGGTGCTCGCCAAGATCGTGCCGCGCGAGAAGATCAAACGCCTCGCCGTGATCTACGACCAGACCCAGGACGCCCAGAAGGGCGACGCCGAGGTCTGCAAGGCCGAGGCCGGGAAGCTCGGCTACGAGGTCGTCGCCTTCGAGGCGTTCCGGGCCGGCGACCAGGATTTCTCGCCGCAGATCGCGACCGTGCGGGCGAGCCGGCCGGACGCCGTCTATGTGGCGGGCGCGACCGGCGACGGCGTGAAGGTCGCCTCCCAGGTGCGCGAGGCCGGCATCACGAAGCCCATGCTGACCGGCTTCGGCTCCTTCCAGGACCCCGTCTACTGGGACGGCACCAAGGGGCAGGTGAAGGGCGACTACACGTGGCTCGCCCAGGACCTTCAGGCGCCGACGCCCGCCTTGAAGAGCTTTCTCGATCGCTACCGCGCGAAGTACTCGCAGGAAGCGACGTCGTTCTCCTCCTACGGGGCCGACGCCATCACGGCGGTGGCCGAGGCGCTGAAGAAGGCCGGCGGTGTCTCGCGGGCCAAGCTTCAGGAGGCGCTCTCGTCGTTAGACATCACCACCCCAATCGGCACCAACGTGAAGTTCAAGAACCCGCCTGAAGGCAACAATCTCGGCGTCGCCGTGGTGGTGATCAAGATCACCGGACGAGGCACCTACGAAGTGGTCTGAGCGGTGGCGGATGCGCTTCTTGCCGTCGAAGGGCTGACACGGCGCTTCGGCGGCCTCGTCGCCGTGAACAATGTCGGGTTCTCGGTCTTGCCGGCGCAGGTCGTCTCGGTCGTGGGGCCGAACGGCGCCGGCAAGACCACCTTGTTCAACCTCATCACCGGCGTGACCAAGCCGAATGCCGGCCGCGTCATGTTCGACGGAGAGGACATCACGGGCTATCCTGCCCACCGCCTCGGCCGGATGGGGATCGCTCGCACGTTCCAGAACATCCGGCTGTTCGGGCACCTCAACGCGCTCGAGAACGTGATGGTCGGCCAGGTCGCGCACGGCCGGGCGGGCGTCTTCGACGCGCTCGCCTGCCTGCCGCGCGAGCGGGCCGAGCGACGAGCCATGGTGGATCGCTCGGAGGCTCTCCTCGACTGGGTCGGGGTCAGGGCGAACCGCTTCCGGATGCCCTCCGAGCTGCCCTACGGCGATCAGCGCCGCGTAGAGATCGCGCGAGCCCTCGGCCTCCAGCCTAAGCTCCTCATTCTCGACGAGCCGACCGCCGGCATGGTGGCGCAGGAAGCGCATGCGGTGATCGACCTGATGGAGCGCCTTCGCGGGCGCGGCGTCGCGCTGATGCTGGTCGAGCACAACATGAACGTCGTGATGGCGGCCTCCGACTGGATCGTCGTGATCAGCTTCGGCGAGAAGATTGCCGAGGGCGTTCCGGCCGAGATCCGTGCCAACCCGAAGGTGATCGAGGCCTATCTCGGGGTGGAGGACTGACGTGGCGGCCCCCCTCCTCAGAATCGACGACCTCGCCGTCTCCTACGGAGCGGTGCCGGCGGTGAACGGGGTCACCCTCGAGATCGAGCCTGGCGAATTGCGCGTCATCCTCGGCGCCAACGGGGCCGGGAAGACGACCATCATCAAGACCATTCTCGGCCTGAAGAAGGCCGCGCGGGGAAAGGTTGTGCTCGACGGCACGCACGACCTCCTGGCGATGAAGCCGCACAAGATCCATCACCTCGGCATCGCCTGGGTGCCGGAGGGGCGCCAGCTGTGGCAGACGATGACGGTCTTCGACAACCTGCGCATGGGCGGGTTCGAGAACCCCGACAGGGTGGCGGTCGCGCGGCGGGTCGAGGAGATGCTCGATCGGTTTCCTCGGCTTCGCGAGCGGCACGGACAGCTCGCCGGCTCGCTCAGCGGCGGCGAGCAGCAGATGGTCGCGATCGCTCGCGCCCTAGTGTCCGGGCCGCGGCTTCTCCTGATGGACGAGCCCTCGCTCGGCCTCGCGCCGCTCTTGGTCCGTGACGTCTTCGCCCTCGCCCGCGAGATCAACGCCATGGGAATCGCGATCCTGATGGTGGAGCAGAACGCGCGCCAGGCCCTGAAGGTGGCTCACTGGGCCTACCTCCTGGAACTCGGCCGTATCATCGAGTTCGGGCGGGCGAGCGAGATCGCCGGCCGGGAAAGCGTGCAGGCCGTCTTCCTCGGCGGCTCGGCCTGAACGAGAGGTCGTGATGGAACTCTTCCTTCAGCAGATCGCCAACGGTCTCGTGATCGGCAGCACCTACGCGGTCGTTGCGCTCGGCTTCGCGCTCGCCTTCTCGGTGCTGCGCGTCATCCATTTCGCCCATCCCGACGTGTTCATGGTCGGCATGTTCACGGGCCTCGTCGCGGCGAACGCCGTCCCGGCCGGTGGCCTCGTCCTCGCGCTGGTCGGCGGCGCGATCGGGGCCGCGGCGCTCGGCTACGGGATCGAGCGCACGGTGATCGCGCCGCTCCGGGGACGCGACGTGCTCACCAGCCTGATCGGCACGCTCGGCGTCGCGATCATGCTGCAAAACGGCATGGTCGCGATCGTGGGGCCCGACCCCCTGCCCTATCCAGGCCTCGTTCCCCGCAGCTTCGTCGAGATCGGCCCGGTGCTGCTGACCTTGCGCCAGGTCGTCAATCTCGGCCTCTCGCTCGTGCTGCTGGCCCTCGTATCCGCCTTCGTGCGGGTGACCCGAACCGGGCGGGCCGCGCGGGCGATCGCCGAGCGACCGGACGTCGCTGCCGCCTTCGGAGTCGACGTCGCCCGCGTCTGCCAGATCACGATCGTGCTCGCCTCCGCGATGGCCGGGATTGCGGCTGTGTCGGTCGGAACGCTGTACGGATCGGCTTCCGCCTTTGTCGGGCTCCTGTACGGCCTCAAAGCCTTCACCTGCATGCTGGTCGCCGGCAACAGGCACATCGAGGGCGTGATGGCTGTCTCGATCCTGCTCGGGGTCCTGGAAGCCCTGGTCACCGGCTACATCTCGTCGAGCCTGCGCGACGCGGTGGCGTTCTGCGTCCTCATCAGCGTGCTCTATGTCAGGCCGGACGGCGTGTTCGGCTCCTACGCGACGACCAAGGCCTGAGGGAGATCGCCATGCCGGGTTTCGCCTTCTTCGAGCCGGTGATCATCTTCACCCTGCTGAACGTCGCCATGGTGCTCGGGCTCTACATCACGGCGATGTCGGGCCAACTCTCGATGGCGACGGCCGCGATCGCCGGCGTCGGCGGCTACGCGTCGGGCGTCCTCACCGTGAAGTTCGGATGGCCGTTCGTCCCGTCGATCATCCTGGGCGCCTTCCTGGCCGCGCTGTTCGGCACCGGGCTGGCCATCCTGACCGCCAACATGCGCGACTTCATCCTCAAGCTGACGACGCTTGCGTTCGGCGAGGCCCTGTCGGTGCTGGCCTTCAACTGGGAGTATATCGGCGGCGCCAACAGCTTCACCGGCCTCACGCTCCACACCGGGATCGGAACCGCGCTGATCGGTGCGGCGATCGCGCTCTACGTCGCCTGGCGGTTCGACGTCTCCCGGCTCGGCTTCGCGGCGAGCGCCGTGCGGGACGATCCGCTCGCGGCGGCATCCATGGGCATCTCGGTCGCAAAGATCCGGGTGATCACCTTCGCGCTCGGTGCCGCCCTCGTCGGCATGGGGGGCGCAATGCAAGCCCATTACGTGCTGGTGATCAGCCCGCACGACCTCGGTTTCTTCGTGTCTCTGAACTACATCATCTTCCTGCTCTTCGGCGGCATGTACGCGCTGTGGGGGCCCGTCCTCGGGGCTATCATCCTCACGGTCCTGCCCGAGACGCTGCGCTTCGCCAACGAGTACCGGATGATCCTCTACGGGCTGATCATCGTCGCCGTCGTGCTCTGGCGGCCGGAGGGCCTGATCCGGCGGCAACCGACCGGCAGCGGCCGGCGCTTCTTCGGCCTCTCTCCCGCGAAGCCAGCCAAGCCCCATGCCCCGATCACCGTCGACGAGGCGCTGGCGCCGCAAACCACCCGCTGACAGGCGGGCCGCAGCACGGAGGACCTAATGGAGCTCATCGATCTCAGCCGCGAGCTGTTTCACCGCACGCAGGTGCATCCCTCTCACCCTCCGGTCGTGATCGCGACATGGTACGACCATTCCGAGAAGAAGAAGGCTGGCAACACCGAGTTCACCTCCAAGGCGTTGTCGCTGGCGTTCAGCGACCATGCGGGGACGCATGTCGACGCCCCGGTCCATTTCGACGCCCGGCCGGGGGCGGCTTCGATCGAAGAGATGCCGCTCGAGAAGTTCTACACCTCGGCGATCTGCCTCGACCTGTCGCACGTGCCGCTGAAGCACGCCGTGACGGTCGCCGAACTGGAGGCTGCGCTGGAGGCCTCGGGCGAGGAGATCCGGCCCGGCGACACCGTGATGATCTATCTCGGCACCAACGACCGGCTCCTCGGCAAGCCCGGCTACCTGCACGATTTCCCGGGCCTCTCGGTCGAGGCGGTCCACTGGCTCGCCGACCGCGGCATCGGGATGTTCGGTGTCGAGGCGGTCAGTCCCGCTCCCGAAGGGGAGCCCAACTTCCAGGCTCATCTCGCCTGCGGCGAGCGCGGGATCACGCATATCGAGTGCCTGGCCAACCTCGGCAAGCTGGTCGGCCGCGGCCGCTTCCGCTTCGCCGGTTTCCCGCTCCGCATCCGGGGCGGCACCGCGAGCCCGATCCGGGCGGTTGCGATCTTCGAGTGACCAACCGCTAGACGGAGGGAGGCCGGACCGCCGCCGCGAAATGAGCCGCGATCGCGCGGCGCGAGGCGATCCAGGCGTCGCGGCGGCCCGCGAGGTGGGCGAGCACCCGCTCGAAGGCGCCGATCCGGCCGGGGCGGCCGATGATGCGCAGATGCACGCCGATCGAGAGCATCTGCGGCCGCTCGGGCTCCTCCCGCATCATCCAGTCGAAGCTGTCGATCGCGTAGCCGGCCCAATCGGCGGGGCTGAGGGCGGGCGCGTTCCACATCTTCATGTCGTTGGTGTCGAGCGCGTAGGGCAGGACCACGATCGGGCGCCCCCCGGGCGCGTCCCAGGAGGGCGTGTCGGACCCGTAATCGTCCATGTGATAGAGGTAGCCCTCGGCGGCGAGCAGCCGTCGCGTCTCCCCCGTGTGCAGGTAGCGCGACAGCCAGCCGACCGGCCGAGCGCCGGTGGTCGCCTCGATCGAGGCCGTCGCCCGGCGGATGAAGGCGCGCTCCTCCTCCTCGTCCAAGCGATGCTGCGGAGCCCACCGCCAGCCATGGGCGCAGACCTCGTGGCCGCCGGCCACGATGGCGGGACCCAGGCCCGGCGCACGCTCCAGCGCCTGCGCGGCCGCCGTGAAGGTCGCCGCGATGCCGTGATCGGCGAGCAGGCGGAGCACGCGCGGGGCGCCCGCCTCGACGCCGTAGCGGTAGTTGCTCTCGTTGCCCCAGTTGCGGAGGCCCTTCTTCAGCGCGATGCCGAGCTCGTCGACGGGCTCGGCGACCTCATCGCCGTCGGTCGGATTCAGCTCCGCGCCCTCCTCCACGTTGACGACGACCGAGACCGCGAGCCGCGCCCCGCCGGGCCAGGTCCAGCCGGTCACGGCCGCGCCCCGGTCGCGCGCGCGTCGATCAGCCGGATCGGCTTCTGGCGCGACAGGATCTGGGTCAGATCGGCGAGGGCGCCCGGTCGCGCCGGCTCTACCTCGACCTCGACACCAAGGCTTTGTCGCAGCCGCGTGGCGAGCCGGGCCGCGAGGCCGTCCTCGGCCGGCTCGCCCCGGACCTCGACCAGAACCGTCAGCTCCTCCCGGCCCGCCGCGTCCCGCTCGAGGCGGCAGACCCATTCCCCGGCGAAAGCCCAATCGGCGGCGAGGATCGGGCCGATCGCCTGGGGAAAGACGTTGATGCCGCGCAGCTTCACCATGTTGTCGCTGCGGCCGAGAAAGCCGTCGATGCGCCTGAAGGGCAGGCCGAGCGCCGACGCGCCGGCGCGCCACCCCGTGACGTCGTGGGTGTTGAAGCGGATCATCGGGTAGATGTCGTCCTTGAACAGGACCGTGACGATCATGTCTCCGGTCCCGCCCGCCGCGACGGGCCCGCCGCCATCGACGTCGGCCAGCTCGAGCACATGGGCGTCCTCGAAGACATGGAGGCCGTCGTGATCCAGACCTTCGCTCGCGATGATGCCGGTGTCGGCAACGCCGTACCAGTCGAAGATCTCGCATCCGCCCCAGTTCGCCGAAAGGGCGGCCCGATCCTCCAACCCGATATGCCCGCAGATACGCTTCAGCGGAATGTCGCGGCCCGGGACGAGGCCCGCCTCCCGGGCCACGACGGCCAGGTGCTTGACGTAATCCACGAAGCCCACGATGGCGGTCGCTCCGAAGGCGCGCATCAGCTCGACCTGCTGGGCCGAACGCGTCTCGACGCCGGTCCCGGCCGAGATGAAGGTGGCGCCGGTCCAATGCGTCACCGCCTCGCGAATGTAGTGGCCGCCATTGATCATCCCGTGCCCGTAGACCGAGTGGACGACGTCCTCGTCCGTGATCCCGTGCATGCGGTAGGCGCGGGCGAGGAGCAGGTTCTGCACCTCGCGCCCGCGCGGGCCGAACGGGACCACCTGCGGCCGCCCGGTGGTGCCGCTGGTCGTGTGGATGATGACGGGAGGCCGCTCGTCCGCCGGGTAGGCGTCCCGGCCCGAAAAGTCGCCGAAGGGCGGCGACCGATCGATCGACGCCATGATGTCCGACTTGTCGAAGACCGGCAGCCGCGGCAGGTCGTCGAGCCCGCCGATGTCCCCCGGCTCGATGCCACCCGCCCCCCAGAACCGGCGATAGAACGGGGTCGTCCAGGCCCGCGCCACGCAGCGCCGGAACATCCGCTCCTGGCGGCTCCTCAGCGCCTCGGGGCCAACGCCGCGATAGGTCTCGAGAAAGCCGGCGCCGAGCGGAAACTCCGCCAGCAGCGCCGCGCCGTCGACGAGACGCATGTAGGCCGGAGCAATCATCCGAGGACCGCCTCCTCTCGAGCCGACGCCTGATGGCTCAGCACGACGGCTCCCGGGAGGAGAACCACACCTCGTCGTAGACCGCCGTCGCGCTGTCGCACGACCGTCTCGCCGGGCCGCGGATCGACGGCCGCCATCCAGCCTGCATGGAGCGAGGGCTGGCTGTTATTGATGCCTTTCGTGCGATCGAGAATGACGAGGACGTCTGCGTAGAGCTGGGCCGGGTCGGAGGTCTCCTCGTCCATGAGCCCGCCGGGGAGAAGATGCGCCAGGGCGGCGGGGTGAGATAGCGCTCGCGCGGCACGGCCGCGAAGGCGGCCTTGACGCGGGGGTTCGTCGTCCCATCGATCCGGATCACGTCGCGGGCATAGCAGGCCCGCATCCGGGCGAGCCCCGCCTCGTCCATCCGCGCGAGCCGGCTTCCGTCGCCTTCGGCGGCCCGCGCCTAACGGCGGGCACCCGGCGCGGCGGTCGAGCCTGAAGGCGCGGTGGTGACGAGCTTCATGCTGCCGACCGATGTCGAGCCTCGCCATCGTGTCCCGGACGGGATCGCGCGCCATCTGCTCGGGCGTGAGGTAATCGGCGTCGCAGATGAAGCTGGACGAACTGGCGACCGTGCTGGAGTTCCTGCGACCCGGTGACGAGTTGATGGTCACTCGGCTTGACCGGCTTGGCCGTGACACTCGTGACGTGCTCAACCTGATCCACGAGGCCGAGCAGCGCGGCGCGTTCGTCACAGTGCTCGACCCGCATGCCTCTACACGCGGCGAGATGGGCCACATCGTGCTGACCGTGCTCGGCATGGTCGCGCAGATGGAGCGACGCTTTATCAAGGAGCGTCAGCGTGAGGGCATCGAGCGGGCGAAGTGCGAAGGGGTTTACGTCGGCGGCAAGCGCCGACTTGACCGGGGCCGCATCAAGGCGCTGCACGACGCGGGGGACGGCCCAGCCGCCATCGCGAGGGCGGTCGGATGTTCGCGTATGCAGGTCTATCGCGTGCTTCAAGAAGTAGGCCTGGCCGCGTATACTGAACGCTCGGTTTGCATCCCGCTCCGTTCGCCAGTCCAACTTACCTAACAGTCTCCGATCAAAAACTACGGACAGAAAGGCTCTAGACGGTCAGATTCTTTCCCCCGGAACCGAACTACCTACCTTTGCAAGCGTATGTCAGATGCTCTCTCTTCGGCGGTTTTTAACACCGAGTCGAACCGGCATGGCCACGTTCGGTTCGTCAGAACCAGCCAGTTGCAACGTCTTCTCGCCCGCGAGCCATCGTGCGTTGCACATCCCGCTCCCTGACACCATCGAAGGCGGATGACCTACAAACCGCATGGGGGTAGGGTGAGCCAGAAACGAGCGGCTGTTTTGCGGTGAGAGCGCACGAGCGCGACAACCCCTACATTCGAGAACGGCTGCAGGGGGCACTTTCGCATGGCATTGGCCTCAGGTGATTTCGTCGAACTACGGGGACGCCCTTGGCTGGTCGAAGCGTCAACACCAGGCGAGGCTTTTTCGACGATAAGCTTGTCCTGTGTATCGCCGACGATGCTCAGGGCGAGCCGCTCGAAGTCTTATGGGATGCAGAGATCGATGCTGCCCTCCTCGACAGAGATGATTGGCTTACGCTCGGAAGCGGAGGACCGGACAGTGCGGAGGTTCTCTCCGCCTATCTGCGCGTCATCCGCTGGAACTCGGCGACGGCCGCAGAGCGTGATCTTCTCCAAGCTCCGTTTCGAGCTGGGATAAAACTGGACGCCTACCAACTTCTGCCCTTGCGCAAGGCTCTCCGGCTTCCCCGGGTCAACCTCCTGATCGCCGACGATGTCGGTCTCGGCAAGACGATCGAGGCCGGGCTCGTCATCCGGGAGCTGCTCCTGCGACGCAGGATCGACTTTATCGTAGTGTCGGCTCCGCCCGCCATGACGGAACAGTGGCGCGACGAGCTCGCCGCGAAGTTCGGGCTCGCCTTTCAGGTGATCGACAGGGACCATCTCGCGGACATGCGGCGCACGCGCGGCTTCGGGACGAACCCATGGCGGACCGGCTCGCGCTTCATCATCTCGCACCGTCTCCTAGCAGACGAGACATATGCGGCGGACCTGCGTGAGGCGCTAGGTGGCTTTCGGTCTCGCGCGCTCCTTGTGCTTGACGAGGCCCACCATGCGGCGCCCTCAGGCGGCTCGCGCTATGCCATCGCGAGCCAGTTCACGAAGGCGGTCAGGGACCTGGCGGACCGGTTCGAGCATCGCCTGTTCCTCTCCGCGACGCCGCACAACGGGCACTCCAACAGCTTCTCGGCTCTCCTGGAAATGCTCGATCCGCAACGCTTCACGCGCGGGGTCGAGGTTCGGCCGAGGGATCTCGAGCCGGTGATGGTGCGCCGCCTCAAATCCGACCTGCGCCGCATAGACGGCGGTTTCCCGAAACGCACGATCGAGGTGATCTCGATCAGCGGGCTGCCTGAGCGTACCCCGGAGCTCGTCCTCGCGCACAACCTTGGAGCTTACGGCGAGCTACGGATGCGTCGGATTGCGTCTCTGCCATCGCAGAAGGCCGCGCTTGCCAAGCTCGCCTTCGTCGGGTTGCAGCAGCGTTTGCTGTCGTCCGTTGCGGCCTTCGCTCAAACGCTTGCCATCCATCGCCGATCGCTCTTGAAGCTCATCGACGGCACCGAGACCCCGCGCGAGACCGTGGCGGCCCGGGCCTTCGTATCAGCCGAAGCCGATTCTGCAGAGTTAGAGCTTGAGGACGAGGCGGCTGAGATCGCGATCGACGCCGACGAGGAAGCAGCCGTGGAGGCCGCCTCGCGCGCGGGCGCCGTCGCGGCCACACGAGAGGCTTTGCGCTCCGAACTCGCGGCCGTCGACGACATGCTCGCGATCGCCGAGCGCGCGAAAACGCGGCCGGACGCGCGCTCGGAATGGCTCGTGGAATGGATCAAGGCCTCCATGCTGGACGGCCTGCGCTGGAACAGGCGACGCTTGATCGTCTTCACCGAGTTCGAGGATACCCGGCGCTGGCTGGAGCGACGGCTTAAGGAGGCCCTTCAGCAGACCGAGGACGCGGACGAGCGCATCCTGGTCTTCTCCGGCGCGACCGGATCCGATCGCCGCGAAGACGTGAAGCGCGCGTTCAATTCGGACCCGGACAAGGAGCCCGTCCGCATCCTCCTGTGCACCGACGCTGCGCGGGAGGGCATCAATCTTCAGAGCCACTGCGCCGACCTCATCCACTTCGACCTGCCCTGGAACCCCTCGCGGCTTGAGCAGCGTAACGGCCGGATCGACCGCAAGCTGCAGCCCGCCAAGGAGATCGTCTGCCGGTACTTCCGCTACGAGCAGCGTGAGGCCGACCTCGTCCTGGACGCCCTGGTCCGGAAAACCGAGACAATCCGCGAGGAGCTCGGCTCAGTCGGCAAGGTGATCGAAGACCGCATCGCCAAGCGGCTCGCGGAGGACGGGATCCGGCAGGGCAGCGGGGCTGTGCTCGCGAAAGCCGTCACGGAGGAGAGCGACGCCGAGCGTCTCTCACGTGCCCGCTCCGAGTTGGACGATGAGGAGAAAGCTCGGCACGAACGGCTGCTCAAGGAGCAGGACGTCCTGCGCAAGGCTTTGGAGGAGTCGCGCGAACGAGTTGGGGTCGAGCCGGACGATCTCAGGCGCGTCGTCGAGGTCGCGCTGGAGCGTGCGAGCTTTGATCTGAGCGGAGCCAAAGGCGAGAACGTCGGTGCAGTCGAGACGTTTCGCTTCGATCCCGCCGACGCCGCTTTCGCGGCCGAGCCGGGTTGGGCCGACGCGTTCGACGACCTGCGTGCGAGGCCGCGCCGGCGCGGGGAACGGCTGAACGAATGGCGCAAGGATGCTCCCGTCCGGTCGATCGCTTTCGAGACTCCCGAGCTTGGCGATGGTCGCCTCGCCTCCGACGTGGTGCAGGTCCACCTCGAGCACCGCCTCGTGCGACGTCTCCTGTCGCGGTTCCTGAGCCAAGGCTTCCAGGCCCGGCTGTCGAGGGTCTCCGTCATCCGTGGCCCGGGCGCTCAGCCGCGTGTCATCCTGATGGGGCGCCTGAGCGTCTTCGGCGCGGCGGCGGCCCGTCTGCACGAGGAGATCATCCCGATCACCGCGCTCTGGACCGAGGCCGAGCGCGACCGTAAGCCGTTGCGTCCGCTAGGCGAGAGCGGTGGCGCGACGAGCTTGCGCCAGCTCGAGGACGCGCTGCGGAGCGCGACGCCCGCCCCGCCTATGGCGGTCGCCCGCGTGCAGGCCTTGGTGGGCCGGGACGTGGCCGAGCTGCGGCCCGCTCTGGAGCGGATCGCGGCCGAGCGGCTCGCCGAGGCCAGCGCGCTGCTCGCGAATCGGGGCGCAGAGGAAGCGAAGGCGCTCGCGGACCTTCTGGCCGGGCAGCGGTCGCGCCTGACGAAGGAGATCGACGCCGCCGACAAGGATGGCGGGCAGCTCGCCCTGGGATTCCTCGACGAAGAGCGCCGCGAGCGGGCGCTCGATCGCCGGCATTGGGCGTCGAAGCTGGCCGACCTCGAACGGCAGCTCGAGGGCGAGCCGGAGCGCATCCGACAATCCTACGACGTCAAGGCTCATCGGCTGGAGCCGATCGGGCTCGTGTATCTGTGGCCGCAAGCGGGCTGAAGACCACGCCGATCCCGCGTCGACCCCTTGGAACGAGACAGAACCGTGGCTGCTCACGTCCCCGCCGACCCCGCCATCGCCTGGCTGGACTACCTGAAGCCCTTCAGCGCCGGCCTCGTGGTGGCGCCGCAAGCGCTACGCGATCTCGGCCTCCCGGCGCTGCCGCAGCACGGGACGGACACGAAGGAAGTCGCCTCCCTCATCGACCCTGAGAAGGAGGACAGCCCGTCGTTACCGGACCCGTGGGCGTTCTTCGAGAGGATCCTCGGCTGGGAGGCGCGGCACGTCGCCGGCAGCCCCGGCGGCCCCGGCCTGCCGGACGAGCTCGTGGTCCGGCTGCCCGAATATGGGACCACCCTTCAGCCGACCTGGGCGGTCAAGGAGCTGGGCGGCGACAAATCCTGGCAGCTCCTTGTGCGGTTCGAGGTCCCGGGCGTGAATCCTGACGCGCGCGGCGCGCTCGAGGGCTGGGAGGCGACGGCGCACCAGCGTTTCGAGAGGTTGCTGCGCGAGACGAACGTTCCGGCGGGCCTGTTGATCACCGACAAGGTGGTGAGGACGGGATCGCTGCAGCTTTACGTGCCGGAGCTCCGCCTCGTCCACGCACCGAAGGGCGAGACCTCGGGCTGGCTCGGCTTCCCCCTCCGGCCGCTCGCGACCGTGGCGGGCCGGCCGATGCTCGGCGGGCTGAAGCTCGTTCTCGACCGTGCCCGCCTTTTCACCGACGCGGATGGGCGCCGCCTGCCGGCCATCCTGAAGGCCTCGCGCGACAAGCAGGCCGGCGTCTCAACGGCCCTCGCCGAGCAGGTCCTTGGCGCGCTGCACGAGCTTCTGCGCGGCCTCGACTCGGCGGATTCGGACCTCGTCCACCGTCTCGCGCAAGAGCGGTCCGGGCATCTCTACGAGGGCCTGCTCGGCGTCCTGATGCGCCTCGTCTTCATCCTCTACGCCGAGGATCGCGATCTCCTGCCCTCGCTGCCCGACGCGCGCGCGAAAGACCTCTACGAGCAGAGCTATTCGCTGCGTGGGCTCTACGCCAAGCTCGTCGACGACGCGGCCCTCAACCCGGACACCATGGACGAGCGCCGCGGCGGCTGGGGGCGGCTTCTGGCGCTGTTCCGACTGATCTACCGCGGCCACCCGAGCGGCTTCGTACAGGCGCGCGGCGGGGGGCTGTTCGACCCGGACGCCTTCCCGTTCCTCGAAGGCCGCGCCGAGGCGGGTGACCCGCCCCGCGTGCTCACGGTTTCGGACGGATGCGTCCTGCGCATCCTCGAAGGGCTGATGACCGTGCAGGTGCGCGGCCAGCCGCGCGAGCGGGTGAGCTACCGCACGCTCGACGTGGAGCAGATCGGCTCCGTCTATGAGACCGTCATGGGCTTCCAGGCCGAGCCAGCGCCGGGCCGGGTGCTGGCCATCAAGGCGGGCAAGAACAACCGCACGCCGGTCTTCGTCGATCTCGACGCGCTCGCGGCCAGGAAGGGCGAGGAGCGGATCAAGGCCCTCAAGGAGCAGGCCGGACGCTCGCAGCTCAGCGCCAACCAGGCGCAGGCGATCAAGGCCGCGGGCTCGGTCGCCGAGCTCGCCGCCGCCCTCGATCCGATCGTCGACGAGCGCGGCTCGCCGAAGCGCGCGATGGCGGCCGCCGGCACGCCGGTGCTGCAGCCGACGGACGAGCGGCGGCGCACGGGCAGCCACTACACCCCGCGCTCGCTGACCGAGCCGATCGTGCGCCACGCGTTGGAGCCCGCCCTCGAGCGCCTCGGCGAGGACGCGACGCCGGCCGACGTGCTCGACCTCAAGGTCTGCGATCCGGCCATGGGCTCGGGCGCCTTCCTGGTCGAGGCCTGCCGGCAGATCGGGGCGCGGCTCGTCACCGCCTGGGCGCGCCACGGCGGCCCGCCGCCGATGCCGGCCGACGAGACGCCCGAGCTGCACGCCCGCCGCCTCGTGGCGCAGCGCTGCCTCTACGGCGTCGACAAGAACCCCCGCGCCGTCGACCTCGCCAAGCTCTCGCTCTGGCTCGCGACGCTCGCCCGCGACCACGAGTTCACCTTCCTGGACCACGCGCTGAAGGAGGGCGACAGCCTGGTCGGGCTGACGAAGGCGCAGATCGCCGCGACCCATTGGGACGCCTCGAAGCCGCCGACCTTCGTCGGCAGCTTGGTCGCCGATCACCTGCGCGAGGCGGAAGAGGGCCGCGCCCGCATCCGCGAGCGGGCCGAGTGGGAGAGCGAGGCCGAGCTGCGCCGCCGGCTCCGCGCGGTAGACGTCAAGCTGGAGGTGGCGCGGCTGATCGGAGACGGGGTCGTGGCGGCCTTCTTCGCCGCCGACAAGCCGAAGAAGCGGCTCGAGCGGCTGGTCGAGCTGCAGAAGGCGATCCAGAGCCACCTCCTGTCGCCGCGCTGGGCCGACGCGATGGCCTCGCACGGCGCGAGCTTGGCGGGCGGCGAGCATCCTGTGCGGCCCTTCCATTGGGAGATCGAGTTCCCGGAGGTCTTCGCGCACTACTCCACTACCCTTGATGGGGAGGGGCCGGGGGTGAGGTGGCGACGCGTCGATGAGGAGAGTGGCGGCGGAACCCCGTCGCGGTCACCCCCGCCACCCTCACCCCCGACCCCTCTCCGCAAGGGAGAGGGGAGAGCGCCGGGCTTTGACGCCATCGTCGGCAACCCGCCCTTCGCGGGCAAGAACACGGTCGCGGCCGGCAACCGGGCCGGCTATGGCGTCTGGCTCCAGGGCCTGCACGAGGGCGCGCACGGCAACGCCGACCTCGTCGCTCACTTCTTCCGCCGGGCCTACGGCATGCTGAAGCCAGGCGGCGCCTTCGGTCTCATCGCCACCAACACCATCGGCCAGGGCGACACCCGCGCCTCGGGGCTGACGGCGATCCTCGGCGCGGGCGGCGCGATCATGCGCGCGACGCGGCGGCTGAAATGGCCGGGCGAGGCGGCGGTGGTCGTGTCGGTGGTGCACGTCGTCAAGGGGCCGTGGCGTGCGCCCGTGCTCGATGGGCGGCAGGTGCGGCGGGTGTCAGCCTACCTCGTCGAGGGTGATCTGGACGTATCGCCAGAGCCCCTAGCAGTGAATAACGGAAAAGCTTTCCAGGGCTCAATCGTGCTCGGCATGGGCTTCACTTTCGACGAAGAGGCGGCGAAGAAGGGCGTGGCTTCATCGCTCGATGAGATGCGAAGGCTGATCGAGGCTGACGCGCGAAATGCGGACCGGATCAAGCCGTACATCGGCGGTGAGGAGGTCAACAACCACCCGCGACAGGCGCACGACAGGTACATCATAGATTTCGAGGACATGCCGCTGAAGCGCGAGCAAGGGCTCTCGTATTGGGCCAGCATGGGGCCACGCGAGCGCGAACAATGCCTGCGGACAGGCGTCGTGCCCGCAGACTACGCTGGTCCGGTCGCCGCGAATTGGCCGGACTTGCTGAAGACCGTCGAAGCAAAAGTGAAGCCCGAGCGCGCGAAGATCAAGGACGCGATCGGGCGTGCGATATGGTGGAGATTCCTGAGATCCAGACCAGAACTCCAGGTAGCGGCAGCCACGCTCCCGCGTCTCCTGGCAACCGCGCGTGTCTCACCCTTTCTCATCATCGCGCAACTCGGTAGGGGGGTCATCTACTCTGATCAATTGATCATCTTCGCCTACCCCGACCTCGCCCCTTTCGCAGTCCTCCAATCCCGCGCCCACGAACTCTGGGCGCGCTTCTTCTCGTCCTCGATGAAGGACGACCTACGCTACACCCCCTCCGACTGCTTCCGCACCTTTCCCTTCCCGCCCGGCTTCGAGATTGACCCCGCGCTCGAAGCCGCCGGCGAGGCCCACCACGCCCACCGCGCCGCGCTGATGATCGCGCGCAACGAAGGTTTGACCAAGACCTACAACCGCTTCCACGCTCGCGCCGAGACCGCACCCGACATCGTCCGCCTGCGCGACCTGCACGCCGCTATGGACGCGGCCGTGCTCGCCGCCTACGGCTGGGACGACCTCGCCCAAAGCGCCGCGCCGGAGTTCATCGAGCAGGAGGCCGACGAGGGCAGGACGCCGAAGACACGGCTCGACTGGCCGGCCGCGTTCAGGGACGAGGTCCTGGCCCGCCTCCTCGCCCTCAACGCCGAGCGCGCGAAGGCAGAGCGCGAAGCGGGCCTGAGCCCCGCCGTAGTGGACGACGACGACGGGATCGACGAGGACGAAGCCGCATGAACGCGCTCCCGCCGAAGACGACCTCACTCGCGGTCCGCGCCCACCTCGTCGACACCTTCCGGCGCGACCTTGTCGGCCCGAGCCCGCATGATACGGACCTCGCCCGCGAGCGCCTGAACGAGAACCCCTCGCGCTGGTACCTCACCGGCTTCCTCGCCCCGGCCGACGACCCGCTCGTCCTCGACGCGCCCGGCGCAGAGGCGGCCGAAGCGGATCCCTCCGTGCAGGAGGAGATGGAGATCGAGGCGGATGGGCCGGAGACCGACGGCGCGGGCGGCGCGGCCACCGACGCCGAGGCGCCCGACGCGCCCAACGCCCGCCGCCGCTTCCTTGCCCTCGTCCGTCGGCCTCACCGTCCTGCTTTCTCCCGATGTGACGGAGGTCGAGGCGCTCGTCACTTGGGGCGACTACCGCACCGAGCCGCCCCTGCCCGAGAGCATACTGACGGGCGAGGCGGAGCCCGACGAGATCGGTGAGGACGGCAGGCCCAGGCGCCGCAAGCGCCCGCCGGTCGAGTGGCTGCGGGCGCCGAAGGAGCGCCGGGTCCGATTGGCCGTGCCGGAGGGCGGACGCGGCCCGCAGGTTCTCGTGCCGGAGAGCGCCGCGGAACAGATCCCGGGCGGCGGCCTCGTGCTGGAGGCCCATGCCCGCCTGTTCGAGTACGACTTGCCCGACGGGTCGCGCGAGAGCGTGCGCGCCCTGACCGTGTTCCTGGTCAACCGCCGCCGCACGGCCGAGCGCTTCTACGCCGACGTCTCCTACGCCTTCCAGGCCCGTCTCGAGCTCGTCTGCGACGAGGGCTTCCGGCCAAGGCGCGACCTCTCCGGGATGCGCGCCTCCGACCCGGACCTGCGCATCGCGGACCTGCATTATCGCGATGTCCGCGAGTGGGCGGTCGGGCGCAACGCCGCCGCGAGCTGGGACGCCGTGGACGAGCGTGCGGGACGGGTGACCAGGGTCTGGACCGATCCCCTGCCTCAGGCCGAGGTGGAGCGGGTCGCGCCGAACGAGGATTTGGACGTCACGTCGAAGGTGACCTTCGGCATGGATGCGCTCGCGTCCGCGGCGGCGAAGGGCGGCGGCGCCCTGGCCGCGGCGCTTTGCGAACTGCCGCCGCTCTACGGCGCGTGGATCGACGCCACGCAGCGCCCGACCCTCGCCAGCCTGCCGAAGCGCCGGCGCGAGACCGGCGAGAAGCTCATCGGCGAGATGGAGGCGGCGCGGGCCCGCATCGCGGCCGGCATCGCCCTCGTGGAGACGAACGACCTCGCCCGCACCGCCTTCGGGCTGATGAACCAGGCCGTCGCCGACGCCGCGCGCCGACGCAGTCACGGCCAGCCGCTGCCTGCCTGGAGGCCCTTCCAGCTCGCCTTCATCCTGCTCAACCTGTCCGGCCTCGCCATCAAGACGCACCCGGACCGCGAGACGGCCGACCTCCTCTTCTTCCCGACCGGCGGCGGCAAGACGGAGGCCTATCTCGGTCTCGCGGCTTTCATCATCGCGCATCGTCGGCTGACGGGACCCGGCCTGCTCGGCGCCGGCGTCGCGGTGATCATGCGCTACACCCTGCGCCTCCTCACCCTCGACCAGCTGGCCCGCGCCGCCGGCGTCGTTTGCGCCCTCGAACTGATGCGACAAGACTCGAAGAACGTGAACGAGAAGGGCCAGCGGCTCCTGGGAGACTGGCCGATCGAGATCGGTCTCTGGGTCGGCTCCGACGCTTCCCCCAACCGGCTCGGGGCTAAGGGGGACGCGGACGAGACCACCGCAGTCGGGCGCGTGCGGCGCTACCGGACGGGGCGCGATAAGCGCGCGCCCGCGCCCCTGAAGGCGTGTCCCTGGTGCGGCACGCCCTTCACCAAGAACTCCTTCGCCTGCACGCCGAACGAGATCGCACCGACGAACCTGGAGATCCGCTGCGACAACACGGATTGCGACTTCAGCGGCAGCCGGGCGCTGCCCGTGCTGACCGTCGACGAGCCGATCTACCGCCGGCTGCCCGCCTTCCTGATAGCCACCCCACCGTCGACAAGTTCGCGAGCCTCCCCTGGGTCGGTGAGACTGGCGCCTTCTTCGGCCATGTCGACCGTCACGACGCGAACGGCTTCTACGGCGCCGCGGAACCCCGCGAAGGCCGGCCGCTCGGCAACGGCTGGTCGCTCGATCCGCCGAACCTCATCATCCAGGACGAGCTGCACCTCATCGCCGGCCCGCTCGGCACGGTCGCAGGCCTCTACGAGGCGGCGATCGACCAGCTCGCCACGCGCAAGGTGGGCGAGCAGCGCGTGCGACCGAAGATCGTTGCCTCGACCGCGACGGTGCGGCGCGCGGCAGCCCAGATCGAGGCGCTGTTCGACAGGCCGGCTACGCAGATCTTTCCACCGCCCGGGCTCGACCGCGAGGACAGCTTCTTCGCGAGGACAGTGCCGTCGCCGAAAGACCCGGCGCGCCTCTACCTCGGCATCGCCGCCCAGGGCCGCGGCCCGAAGCTCGTCTACCTTCGCGCGCTCACGACGCTGCTCGCGGCCGCGCAGGCCGCCTATGACGCCGCCGCTGCCTCGACCGGGGCCAACCCGGCCGATCCCTACATGACCGCGCTCTGCTACTTCAACGCTCTGCGCGAGCTCGGCGGCGCCCGGCGTATCGTCGAGGACGAGGTGCGCGACAGGGTCGGACGCTACGGCGCGCAGCGCCGGCGCCTGGATCCGCCAGACGCGCCCTTCGCGGATCGCACTCTGAAGGAGCCGCTCGAACTGACCTCGCGCGTCACCACAGACGAGGTCGCGTTCGCCAAGCAGCGTCTCGAGGCCGTGTTCGGCCGCGACGCGGATACGATCGACGTCGCCCTCGCGACCAACATGATCTCGGTCGGCCTCGACATCACGCGGCTCGGCCTCATGCTGGTGCAAGGCCAGCCGAAGACCGCGGCCGAGTACATCCAGGCAACAAGCCGCGTCGGCCGCGACCATCACCGGTCCGGCCTCGTCGTGGCGGTGCTCAATCTGCACAAGCCCCGCGACCGGATGCATTTCGAGCAGTTCGGCCACTTCCATCGCACGTTTTATCGCGCGGTCGAGGCGACGAGCGTGACACCCTGCGCCGCGCGAGCCCTCGATCGGGCGCTCGCGGCCGTCATCGTCGCGGCTGCCCGCCACGTCGATCCGACATTGACGCCGAACGCTGCCGTGACCGAGTTGAAGCACCAGTCAACCACGCGCATCGCTGTCCGTGACGCGATCGTGGCCCGCGCCCCCGACCGCGCCGTCGCCGGGGGGCGAGCTGCATTGGCGGCCCAGGTCGACGAGCTGCTCGACGCCTGGATCAGTACCGCCGACGCACAGACGGCGAGCGGCAACGCCTTCGTCTATGCGCGAAAGCAGAGCCCGCAGCGTCTGCTCCATATGCCGCTCGATCGCGAGGTCGCCAACCTCGACCCGGCGCATCAGTGGTTCACGGCTAACCGCTCGATGCGGGATGTCGAGCCGAGCGTCATCCTGAAGGTGCGCGACCCGCGCGGCCACGTCATCGCCAACGCGGACGACGTCTGATGGCTCAGAATACCCAACGCCTCAGCCAGCTCGTCTCGACCTTCGGTCCCGGCGCGATGGTCGACCTGCCGACGCGGTCGGTCGTGGTCGCGGGTCTTGAAGAGTGGGACATGCGAGCGAACACGTTCACGGTCGTGCATGAGCCGCGCCTTGCGCAGCGCCTCGAAACGCTCCTGAAAGAGCAGCAGCGGCTCAACCCGGACAAGCGTCTGACGCTGCGCACGCCTCCCGTCAGCGATGGTGACGGCGACCCGAAGGGCGTCGCCGCACCCGTGTTCCCGAGCTGGTTCGTGTGCGAGCGCGTCGAATCCTCGACCGGTGCCGGATCGATCCGCCGCCGCCGACTTGTGCACTGGCGCGATCTTGATTCCAAAGGTCGTCGCCGCTTCGTCTTCGATGATGGCAAGAAAAGCGCCGTCACCCCGATCCGGTTCGTGAGCGCTTGCGACAGAGGTCACCTACAAGACATCGATTGGCGCTGGGCGGTCCACGGCGGCACAGCTTGCTCCGAACCCATGTGGGTTGAGGAGAAGGGAACGAGCGCAGATCCCGCGGACACTTCGGTCGTATGCGGCTGCACCAAGAGGCTGTCCCTCCAGGAAGCCTTCCAGCCTGGACGCCTCGGCATGTGCAAGGGCGAGCGGCCCTGGCTTCTGGATCGAGACCCAAATGGCTGCACGGAGAAGCTGAAGCTCCTCACTCGGACCGCGACAAACACGTACTTTCCGCAGGTTCTTACCGTCATCTCCTTGCCGACGGAGGATGACGCCCTGACCAAGCTCGTCGGCGAGGTTTTCGGCGACCTTTCGGCTGTCGAGGACGCGGCTGACGTGAAAGCAGCCAAGAAGTTCAACCCGAAGGTCGCGGCGTCCCTCGGCGCCTATGCGGATAGTGAGATCTTTGAGCGTCTCCAACGCTTGCGCGAGGGCACAAGCTCGGACGCGGCGAAGTCGCCTAAGATCGCGGAGTTCGACGTATTCGCAAGCGGGCGTGACCAGATCGGCGTGAATCATATTACCGCGAAGCATTTCGCGGAGACCTTGCCTCGTAGCGCGTGGGACGGCGGAAGCACGTCTCTTGATCTATCGGTCATCAAGAGCCTCGTTGTCGTGCATCGCTTGCGCGAGGTCTCCTGCCTTTATGGCTTCACCCGCTTCGAAGCCGCGCCAACAGCGACGGATGGAGACATCGAGGACTTGAACCTTGCTGTCCACGGTGCTCCGATCTCTCGTGATGCGGACTGGCTCCCGGCCGTCGAGCAGTTTGGCGAAGGTCTGTTCATTCATTTTGACGAGAGCGTCATCGCGCGCTGGCTTCGGGAACGCGCTGCCCCTCGCCATCAGCAACTCGCCGCGGGCTACGGTCATTGGGCGAAGCGGTTCGGAGCGAAGGCACCTAAGTACCCGACAACACCGTATGTGCTCCTGCACAGCCTCTCGCACGCTTTGATGTCGGAGATCGCTCTCGATTGCGGCTATCCGGCGAGCTCACTCAAGGAGCGTGTCTACGCGCTTGGGGCACAGGACGGATGCGACTGCTGTGGGATCCTGATCTACACGGCGAGTCCGGGCGCCCAGGGGACATTGGGCGGGCTCGTTGCAACAGCGCCGCGGTTCGCCTCGATCGTGAAAAGCGCCCTCGAGCGGCTGCTCATCTGCTCGAACGATCCCGTCTGTGCCGATCACGAGCCGGATGGCCAAGGCGGTGATCGAGCCACTCACGGCGCCGCCTGTCACGGCTGCCTGCTTATCGCCGAAACGAGTTGTGAAAGCCGCAACCTCTTCCTGGACCGAAGCTTGCTCGTGCCAACGATGTCGAGCAGCAACTTCGCTTGTTTCGAGGTCAGTTGATCGACCTCCGCCGCGCCACGGACGGATGAAGGCGGGCGGGCACCAGGCCTGCTCGGCCTCGCTCGCCTCCAATATGGCCGCGCTCTACGGTGCCTTGCTGCGTCCCGAGGACCGGGTCGCGGTAAAGCCGCAGGCGAGCCGGACCTTCCATTTCCTGCAAGACCTGTTCGGCCGCCAGAGCCTTGATAGGCTGAAGGGGTTCCGCGGCTATAAGGGCTTGCACTGAGGACAAGACTCACCGCTGAAAGCGGACGCTGAGGCCGAGGCGCTCGATCCCATATTCAAATCTCAAGGTGCGGGGCGACCCGGACGAGCAAGGCCCAGGCGGTTACCATCACCTCTCGCGTTCGCGGATCGAGTTCGTCCAACAGAAGGTCGGGCGAGGTCAGGAGCCGCAGCAGGGCCTCGGCGAGTTCGGGCGCGGCTCCCATCAGCTTGGCGTCGGCGAGCCGCTGGATCCCGATCGCGATATGCAGATGGCTTTCGCCGGGTTCGATCGCCTGATCCCGGCGGATGAGGTAGGGCCAGCCGCCGGGTCGGTCATCGGTCGCGGGCTCGACGCCGAGCATCAGATCCTCAGTCGACGCGCCCTCGCCAGCTTCGCCCCGCACGAGCCACGGTCCGGGCGTCGGCACGTCGGCGGCCGCCAGCTTGCGTCCGGCCACCTCAGTATTCCTCGGCCAGCATGACGGTGAGGACGCGAGCGGTGACGGCGGGGTCGGCGGGATCAGGCGAGCCCAACCGCAGCTCCCGGTCGTAGGCGTCGATCTTCCAGATGGCCCGATGCCCGGCGACGGTCAGGACGGCGCAGTCGTGCTCGCCGTAAGGGTCGTTGTCGGGATCGAAGGCGTCGAATGCCCGCACGGCCGCGATGATCGTAGCGCGCTCGGCCTCGGGCAGGGCGGCGATGCCGGCTGTGACCATCACCCGGCCGCCTCGCCCGGTGCGCCGGAGTTCGTCATTCAGCCTGCGAACGGCGGTGCTGCGACCGGGCGGTGTCCCGGTCGCAATCGCGTTCGATGCCACGGCGCTCACGCGAGCGCCCCGGCCAGGGCCGGCGGGAACAGCCCCAGATGCTCGCGGCGGCGCACGATCAGGGGCAACTCGCCGTCGCCATCCTCGTACCAGCGTAACTCGAACAGATCGTCGCCGCGCTCGGCGACGACGGTCGCGACGTACCAGATCGCGGGCTTGCCCTCCTCGGCGGCGAGAGCGAGGCTACCGACCTTGATGCCGGCCCAGTCGACCGGTGGCGTGCCGGGGCCGTCAGCGGGCTCGGGCGGCTTGCCGGCAGGCTCGGCACCCGCAGCGGCGCGACGGCCGCCCTTGGGCTTGCTCGTGGCCGTGCCATCGGCATTGTCGGCCGGCCGAGCCGGCGCAAATGCGCCGGGCGCGGCAGCGAGCTTCGCGAACAGCTCCGCCTTCACGAACGGCACGAAGCCACGACCCGAGGCGAAGATCCTGCCCGATGGCAGCGTGGCCGCGAGGGTCACCGCTTCCTCGGAGGCGATACGCAGCACCTGCATACCCATCAGGCCAGCGGCCCTCTCGGCGAGGGGCGCTTCGGCACCCTCGAACCGGGAAGCGTGCGGTTTGCCTTTGTCGTCCCGGCCGAACACGATGACAGCTTCAGGTATGGCGGTGTCGGTTTGCATCATGAGCCTCCAGAATGCCGAAAGGGGGCCAGCGGCCCCCTTCGCTCAACGCCGGCTCGGTGACCGACAACGTTGTTATATAGGATTATGTTCTTGGTTGTCAATTTGCGATGTCGCCGACAAGGCTGAGGCTCTCGGCCGCGCAACCTTCAGGAGCCCACGTGCGACACATCCTTTCATCAGCGATGATCGCCTTTTTGGTCGGCCAAGCTCAGGCGCAGACGCCATCGTCGCTGAACGCTGCCGGAGACGAGGTGCTGGTCCGCATGGCAGCGACCGGGGTGCAGGTCTATGAATGCCGGATTGCTGCCGGCGGGGAAGCCGCTTGGGCGTTCACGCTGATCACCCGGAGCCGGTCCTCTCGGGACCCGATAGCAGAGGAGGCGAAGTTCGAACGAATTTCGAGAGACCTGCTGCGAGCCCTGTTTCCTTTGAAGCAGCCGGTGCGGCTGCTGGGCCTCACGACCTCGACGTTGACCGGCGACGTGACGCCTCCGCCACGAACTCAGCTCGACCTCGGTCTATGACCCCGCCTCCTTTGAAATCGACATGGGACATTCGCTCACCGATGAAGCGAGAAGCGGTCGCAAGTTGGTCCGGTCGGGCAGAATTGCTGAGCGCAGCCGGAACCATCATCGATCCGGTTTCCGTTGCAAATATTCCGCCCGCCCGCCGCGCAGAACATCCAAATGGCGTGCTGGACGAAGCGCGGGAAGTTGGCCGGGAAGGCCGGGTTGAACTCGCGCGCGTCAACCTGTCGGGCGAGCTTCTCGATCACCTCGGCGCAACCGCCCGGCCGATAACAGGCTTCTCCATACGGGTGCGTGGCTCCGAGCCGGCGGAGGATGCCCGTCCGGTGCAGGTGATTGTGGACGAGGCTGTCGACTGCCACAAAGCTCGCGCCCGTGGTTACCCACCGTTCCCGATCCGGGTCGCCGACCAGCAGCAGCTCGGGCAGGATCATCGACCAAAGCTTGAGACCAGAGTTCGCGATGTTGACGAGCGGGCCGAGCAGCGCCTCTCGCATCTGGACGGCGCGGGACGGATGGTCGAGACTCGGATCGGTGACCTCTAGCCGGCGGTCGATCCAGCTGACGAGGTCACCGCCGCAGACGTCGCGGATGAACAGGAACAGCGAGTAGCTGGCCTGATTCAGACCTCCCTTCCTCAGATTGTGGCGGGGCAAGGGGCAGCGCGGCCGATGGCGCCGCTCGGCGCACAGCCCCGTACCCTTCCGGTAGCCGCAACCGCTGAAGCTCCAATAGGACTGTAGCCGAGGGCAGGATGGAGATCGGCCCAATGCGGCTGCGATCTCGGCGAACGTGATCCCACCATTCGCGGCGTCGAAGCTGAATGCGGCTTGATCACCTATTCTCTGCAAGGCGAGCAGGCCAACCACCCAGTCGAAGATCGGGGCCGAGTCGTGGCGGGCGACTGCATCCTGGATGCCAGCCTCGCGCAGTCGACCAGCGATCTCGTCGAGGAAGTCGGGCGAGGCGAGCAGGAGCGCGGGTTGCGTTATTGCGAGTACGCGTTCCCAAGCGGAAGAATCCTCGATCAAGCTGCCCCCGGCTAAGCCGGTCGGGCTGTTAGCGCGGCGACAATACCGAATGTCAACGAGAGACACGGTGCTCATCTCGGGAGTGACATCTCTAACGGGGGAGCGCGGGTGACTTCTGTATCGGGTGATGACAGATTTCGGATGATGTGATCAGGACTTAGGCGAGAGCCGTTCCATAACGTGGCTAGCTGCTCGGCCTTGTCCTACCCTTCTTGGCTGCCGTTCGCCGCGTGGCCTGGCCTCGCGTGATAGAGTGGGCTTTCCGTCGCTCCCCCCGAAGCTCCTCCAACTCGAGGCGCACCAGACCCGTGCAATGTCCTCTCGGCTTGCAGGCACACGCGAGGGCCAAGCTCGCGCGCCTTCATCCCGGTGCCCTACCGGGCCAAGGGTTGGAGCGAACGCGAAGGCGCCCCCGCGGTCGTCGGCGTGACCGAGGGCTGAAGCGAACTCGATGCCAACCAGCGGTGGACCGCGCTCGGCGGTGCCGCCCGGCATGAACACGCGCGCGAAGGTCGTCGCGCACCGGCGGCGAGGAAAGGCTTTTACGGAAGCGCCCAACTGTGGCCCAATCGTAGGGGAAGCTCGCGAGCGCATCGGCGCTTCCCCAACCCCCGAACGTTCAGGCCTTCCGGGTCACCGGCCCTTCAGAGCGGTCATCTTCGAGAATGTGCTCTGGCATAATGGACCTCGTCACGGGCCGCATATGCGCCCGCTGGGGTGCCGTGGCGAGCGCAGCTGCATACCGGAGCACGAGCCACTCGAACTCAGCACACACCTCGGGTACCGTGAGCTGCTTGCGAACACCGATCTCGGCTACGAGGATCCCCCACCGCGGCAGAATGTTCTCACAAGCCCTTCGAGCGCTAGGCCGGCAAAGCGGCCGCTGTCGTGGCCTTCGGCCGGAGAGGCCGCGATACGGACCGCTCGAAACGGATCGGCAGCCCGCGCACGCCGCGCATCACCATCGCGTCGACCCAGGTCAGCTCCTCGGGCCGCTTCATGACGCAGAACGACCGGTGGCGGCGGAAGATCTCCGTCAACGCGATCTTCGCCTCGAGCCGCGCCAAAGGTGCACCGAGGCAGAAATGGATGCCGCGGCCGAAGCCGATATGCCGGTTCGGCGACCTGGTGAGGTCGAGATCGTTCGGGTCTGGGAAGACGGCCGGGTCGCGGTTCGCAGCGATCAGCATCGCGAACACGCGATCGTTCTCCTTGATCTGCTTGCCGCCGAATTCATGCGTGACGGCGGCCACTCGAGTGATCGACAGGACCGGCCCGTCGTAGCGCAGGAACTCCTCGATCGCCGTCGTCATGACCGTGCCGTCGACGCGCAGGAGCTGGACCTGGTCGGGGCGCCCCGCGAGGGCAAGGAGGGCATTGCCGAGGAGGTTCGTCGTCGTCTCGTGCCCGGCGAAGAGGAGGAGGATCGCGCTCGCGACGATCTCGTCGTCGGTCATCATTCCCTGATCGTCGCTGGTCGAGATGAGGTAGCTCAAGATGTCGTCCTTCGGCGCGACGCGACGCTGCGCTACGAGGCCACCGAAATAATCCACCATCGCGACCAGGCCTGATCGCGCTCGCTCGTATTTATCTACGACCGAACGTGGGCTGCCGACGAAGTTGATCAGGTCGTCGGACCAGAGCTTGACCTCGTGCAGCTTGTCGCGGGGAATGCCCATCATGTCCATGATCACCATCGCGGGCAGCTGGATGGCGAAATCGGCCATGAAGTCGAATTCGTGATCTTCGTCGATCTTGTCGAGCAGCATGTTCACGACGGACGCGATCTGAGGCTCCATTCCGGCCACGACGTTCGGGTTGACCGCCTTGTTCAGCAGCCGGCGAAGCCGCGTGTGCTCCGGCGGATTGCGAAACACCATCCAGAGGCTGATATAGCGCATGATCTCCGAGAGGGTGGAGCGCTCCGCCTCGGCCGTGCGTTTGAAGAACGGGGTCAAGCGGTCCGACGAGAAGTCGGCATCCGCAAGCACCCTACCGCAGAGTTCGTGCGTGGTGACGACCCAGCCGGAGAGCTTCGGGCTCCAATGGACAGGGTCTTCGGCTCGGAGCCGGGCGAACAGGGCGTGCGGATCGCGCAGGACGGCCAGATCGGCGGGGTCGTAGAACAGGTCCATCGGATCCTCCATGTGCTCCAGCGGCTTCGCGCAGGCGCGTTTCGGGTTGAGCCGTCAAGCGCCGGGACCGGGATGGGCGGGCCTTCGCGTCTTCAGCGCCGCCCTGCCAGGTCCAACCTCGTCGGGGCTCTCGGATCCGCCATCGCGCGTCCGCCCTCCCCCGTTGCGACGAACGTCCCCGGTGCGGCGGAGCCGCGACATGAAGAGCTCGACATGCTCCTCCAGCAGGGCGTCGGGGCTGCTGTCCTGAAGCGCCCAGCCTTTGAAGGCACCCATGTGTGAAAGGAAGATGATCTCATGTGCCAGGATGCGGTCGTCCGCCGGACGGAACTCGTCCGCGATGATCCCAGCGCGGATCAGGTCCCGGAACACGCCGGCGATCGCCAGCTCCTGGTTCTTGTAGCGATCCTGCTCCTTGGGCGGCAGCGATCGGTATTCGCGATAGGTCAGGCGGATGAGGTTGGCCTGCTCCTGGCTTCCCAGCCAGTAGGCCCTGATGGCGGCGGCGAGCTTATTCTCGAGGCCCTGCTCGGTGCGGACCGCCTCGATCACGCCATCGCGCAGCACGTCGAAAATGTCCTCGCAGGCCATGACCAAGAGGTCCGTCTTGGTCCGGATGTAGCGGTACATGCCGCCGACGCTGATGCCGGCTTCCTGCGCAACCTCGTTGACCGAAAGGGCCTGAAACCCACGCTTCTCGATCAGCCGGACAGCCACCTGCGCGAGCTGGCGACGTCGCTCCCGGCTCCGGCGCTGATGAGGCTTCAGCTCCGCAAGACGTGGCACGACAGTCTCTAGGGAGGGTTCCACAGAATGTCTTTCGCCGCAGCTGACACCAGCTTGCGAGCAAGGGCTCGCTTTCAGAATCGCTTTCTGCCCCACCTGTCAAGTTGCTCAGCCGAGGGCTTCGCCATCTCTACGTGCCATCTCTATGGTTTGAACTCAAATCTCCCGTTGACAGCCCCGGATTTAGGTGGCGCTCTGTTGCGAGAGAGTGCTCGCTCGCACAGATAAGAGATCAACGGGGTGGAAGTTCAGGGTGCCCATTGTAACCTTCGTCCTCGCTGACGGGTCGCAGCGCGTGTTGGCTCTCGCCGACGGCACAACCCTCATGGCAGGTGCCGTCCAGAACGACGTCCCCGGCATACTCGGGGATTGCGGCGGCTCCTGTGTCTGCGCGACCTGTCACGTCTACGTGCATGAGGCGTTCACCGGCGCGCTGCCGCCGCCCGGTGACGGCGAAGCCGATCTCCTGGACTGTGTCGCGGCGGAGCGGCGGAGCAACAGCCGCCTCGGCTGCCAAATTCGCCTGAGCTTCTCGCTCGACGGCCTGATCGTAACCGTGCCCGAGCGTCAGCTGTGATCGGCGCACCTGCCCACGTGGCCGACCCGCAGAAGGCGGTCCGGCCGCGTCCGGACGCGGCCGGTGGCAGCCCCGTCCACGGTTCCGAAACGGCGGCACAGCCGGAAGGTCCCCAGTCGTTCGCCGCCCTACTGCTTCTGAATGCCGAACGGTTCGCGTCCCGTCCGGCCTGCCGCTTCAAACAGCTCGGCATCTGGCAGAGCTGGACTTGGCGGGAGGTTGCCGGCGAGGTGAGCTCGTTCGCGGCCGGGCTGTCGAGGCTCGGCTTCCAGCCTGGCGACCGCATCGCGATCATCGGCCGGAACCGGCCGCGGCTCTACTGGGCCATCGTGGCTGCGCAATCCCTGGGCGGCGTGCCGGTCCCCGTCTACCACAGCGCTGTCGCGGATGAGATGGCCTACGTCCTTGAACACGCCGAAGTCAGCTTCGTGATGGCTGAGGACCAGGAGCAGGTCGACAAGGTCCAGAGCGTCGCCGACCGGTTGCCGCGGCTCCGTCAAATCATCTACGACGAACCCCGCGGGCTCGCAGATTACGGTGCCGGCGACCTGCACCATTTCCCGGACGTGCAGAGAGCGGGTCTTACGGCCCTGGAGGAAGACGGGTCGCTGGACGCATCCTGGCGCCGCGGCATCTCCGAAGGGCTTTTCGACGACCTCGCCGTGCTCCTCTACACTTCCGGAACGACGGATCGCCCGAAAGGCGTGATGCTGACCTTCCGCAACCTGATCACGTCGGCCACGAACGCTAACCGCTTCGACGCGCTCGATGAAACGGACGAGGTCATCGCCTATCTCCCGATGGCCTGGATCGGGGACCACATCTTCTCGTTCGCCCAATCCTACTGCGCCGGGTTCTGCGTCTGCTGCCCGGAATCCGAGGCAACCATCGCCCAGGACCGCCACGAGATCGCTCCGACCTACTTCTTCGCTCCGCCGCGCGTCTTCGAAGAGATGCTGACGATGACGATGGTCAGGATGGAAGATGCCAGCGCTCCGAAGCGCTGGTTGTTCCGGACCTTCATCGCCGTCGCGCGCCGCTGCGGCGAGGCGATCGCCGGCGGCCAGCCGGTCGCGGTGAAGGACAGGCTGCTCTACGGACTCGGGTGGCTTTGCATCTACAAGCCGATCAAGAACAGGCTGGGGCTGTCGCGGCTGAAGGTCGGCTACACGGCCGGAGAGGCGATCGGCCCGGAGATGTTCGGCTTTTTTCGCTCGCTCGGTGTCAACCTGAAGCAGCTCTACGGCCAGACCGAAGCGTGCGTCTACGTGACTATGCACGAGAACGGTGCGGTCGACGTCAACACGGTCGGTATCCCAGCTCCCGACGTCGAGATCCGGCTCGCCGACGATGGCGAGGTCCTGTTTCGGGGGCCGGGAGTGTTCGCGGGTTACTACAAGGAGCCGGAGAGGACGGCAGCCGTCCGGATGCCGGACGGCTGGGTCCGGACGGGAGACGCCGGCTATCTCGATCAGCGCGGCCATCTGCGGATCATAGACCGGGCCAAGGATGTCGGCCGGTTGTCCGGCGGCGCGCTCTTCGCGCCGAAATATATCGAGAACAAGCTGAAGTTCTTTCCCGAGATCAAGGAGGCGGTCGCCTTCGGGCACCAGCGCGACTTCTGCGTCGTGATGATCAATATTGACCTGATCGCGGTCGGGAAATGGGCCGAGCGCAACGGCATCACTTACGCGAGCTACCAGGAGATCGCCGAGCATCCACGCGTGTATGACATCGTGGCCGAGCTGGTGGAGCGCACGAACCACGACCTTGCCCAGGATCCGCACATGTCGGACGCGCGCATCCGGCGCTTTGCGATCCTGCACAAGGAGCTCGACGCCGATGACGGCGAGCTCACCCGGACTCAGAAAGTGCGGCGCGGCTTTATCGCGGACCGTTTCGCCCCGCTCGTAGAAGCCCTCTACAAGGGTCCCGGCGATTACCGGATCGTCACCGAGGTGTCGTTCGACGACGGCCGCACCGGGACGATTACCGGCAACGTCAAGGTCAGGGACGTCGCTGCCGGCGGTGCGGCAAGCGCTCGTCCCGAGCGCGCGAGGGCGGCGTGACGGCCGCAAGCCCGGCGCTCCGCTCCGTCCCGGGCATCTCGGCGCCTCCGCGATCGACCGTGCCCGCGGGAGTGCCTGGCGAAGCCGTCCTCGCCGTGCGCGACCTGACCCTTCGTTTCGGGGGCGTCGCAGCGCTGAGCGACGTCTCCTTCGACATCCGTCGTGGGGAGGTGAGAGCCATCATCGGCCCGAATGGCGCCGGGAAGACCTCGCTCCTGAACTGCATCAGCGGATTTTATCATCCGACGAGCGGCAGCATCGTCTACAAAGGTGTGGAGCGCCCGCGCATCCGCCCGTTCGAGGCCGCCCGTCACGGCGTTGCCCGGACCTTCCAGAACGTCGCGCTGTTTCGCGGAATGACGACGCTCGACAACATCATGACGGGTCGAGCGCTGAAGATGCGGGCGAGGTTCTGGCAGCAGCTCATCCGGGTCGGTGCCGGCGAGAAGGAGGAGATGAATCACCGGCGCTACGCCGAGGAGATCATCGACTTTCTCGAGATCCCGCACATCCGCAAGACGCCCGTCGGCAAACTTCCCTACGGACTCCAGAAACGCGTTGAGCTCGGCCGCGCCTTGGCGATGGAGCCGGAGCTTCTTCTTCTCGACGAGCCCATGGCCGGCATGAACCTCGAAGAGAAAGAGGACATGTGCCGTTTCATCATGGAGGTCAATCGGCAATACGGGACGACCGTCGTCCTGATCGAGCACGACGTCTCCGTCGTCATGGACCTCTCCGACCGGGTTCTCGTGCTCGATTACGGCCGCAAGATCGCCGACGGCCTCCCGTCGGAGGTGAAAGCCGATCCGGCCGTGCTCCTCGCCTATCTCGGCGCGGCGGCCTGAGGCGCCCGGGATGGCCTTCTTCATCGAGGTGCTGATCGCAGGCGTGCTGACGGGAGTCCTGTACTCCCTCGTGGCGCTGGGCTTCGTCCTTATCTTCAAGGCGTCGGGCGTCCTGAACTACGCCCAGGGCTCGATGGTGCTCCTGGCCGGCCTCGCCTTCGTCAGAACGTTGTCCGGCCTTACCCCGGCGGGAGGTTATTGGCTCGCCCTCGCGGGGGCGCTCCTCGCCTCCATGGCGATCATGACGGTGGTGGCCTGGGCGACCCAGCGCTTCGTGCTCATGCGCCTCGTCAACCAGAGCCAACTATCGCTTTTCATGGCGACGATCGGGCTCGCTTTCGTCATCGACGCGGTGAGCCAGCTCGTCTTCGGCTCGCAGGTCTACGCGCTCGATCTCGGCATCTCGCGCGATCCGAAATTCGTCCTGGAAAGCCTGTTCGAGGGCGGCCTCCTCCTCAACGGCCTCGATCTTTGGGGCGGCGCGATTGCGGCCGTGCTCGTGCTCGCGCTCGTGCTCTTCTTCCACAAGACCCAGACCGGCCTCGCGCTCCGGGCCGTCGCGGACGACCATCTCGCGGCCCAATCCCTCGGCATCCCGCTCGCCTGGGTCTGGTTCGTCGTCTGGTGCCTGGCCGGACTCGTGGCGCTCGTCGCCGCGATCGTTTGGGGGTCGAAGCTCGGCATCCAGTTCTCGATCGTGTTCCTAGCCATGAAAGCGCTGCCAGTGCTGATCCTGGGTGGCTTCACATCGATCCTTGGCGCGATCGTTGGCGGATTGCTGATCGGAGCGGGCGAGAAATTCGCAGAGATCTATCTCGGGCCGCTGATCGGTGGGGGCATCGAATACTGGTTCGCCTACGTCGTCGCGCTCGCCTTCCTGCTGATCCGTCCGCAAGGGCTGTTCGGCGACCGCATCATCGAACGGGTCTGAGCCTCGAGCGATCCATGATCTATCACGAGGCAGGTCAGTATAAGACGTCCTACCGGGACGACATGGCGATCCTGCCCATCGTCCAGGACCGCTGGTGCCTCGCGGCCCTCCTCGTCTTCGCCTTCGGGGCCGTGCCCGCGATGTCCTATGCCGGGATCGCGCCCTTCGGATCCGACTACATCTTCAACGCGGTCCTGATCCCGTTCCTGATCATGGCTCTGGCGGCGCTCGGCCTCAACGTCCTGGTCGGCTATTGCGGGCAGATCTCACTCGGAAGCGGCGCCTTCATGGCGATCGGCGCCTACGCGGCCTTCAACCTCGCGGTCCGCCTCCCGGGACTGCCGATCGTCGTCGTGCTGCTGCTCGGAGGGGCGGCCGCGGCGGTACTGGGCGTGATCTTCGGATTGCCGAGCCTGCGCATCAAGGGGCTCTACCTTGCGGTCGCGACCCTGGCCGCGCAGTTCTTCTTCGACTGGCTCTTTCTCCGGGCGAGCTGGTTCACCAACCACTCGTCCTCCGGCTCCGTGACAGCACCGCCTCTCTCCGTCTTCGGCCAACCGATCACCTCGTCCCCCGGGCGATACCTGTTCGTCCTGACGTTCGTCACCCTGTTCGCGTTCGGCGTGAAGAACCTCGTTCGGGCGGGGATCGGCCGGCAATGGATGGCCATCAGGGATATGGACATTGCGGCCGAGATCATCGGCATCCGCCCGGATTATGCCAAGCTGAGCGCGTTCGCGGTGTCGTCCTTCATCATCGGTGTCGCGGGAGCCCTCTGGGGCTTCGCCTATCTCAGCTCCTGGGAGCCGCTGACCTTCTCGATCGACCGGTCGTTCCAGCTGCTGTTCATGGTGATCATCGGAGGGCTCGGCTCGATCCTGGGATGCTTCCTCGGAGCCGGCTTCATCCTCCTCCTCCCGCTCGTTCTGAGCCGGGTTCCAGCGATGATCGGGCTGCCGCTCTCGACATCGACGATCGCCCATCTCGAAGGCGGGATCTTCGGTGTCTTGATCATTGTTTTCCTGGTCACGGAGCCGCACGGCCTCGCAAGACTCTGGGCCGTTGCCAAGGAGAAGCTGCGGCTCTGGCCGTTTCCGTATTGACCAAGCTCGTCGGCTAAGACGGCCGCTCAGAGACAACAGGGAGGAACTAACAATGCGTTTGATGCCAACCCTCGGGGCCCTCGCCCTCGCGGTCCTGCCGGCCGCGGAAGCGGCCTCGCAGAACGAGCAATTCATCCCGGTGATCTCCTACCGAACCGGACCCTACGCACCGAACGGCATTCCGCTTGCGAAGGGCTTCATCGATTATCTGGACATGATCAACGCGCGCGACGGCGGCGTGAACGGGGTGAAGATCACCTTCGAGGAATGCGAGACGGCCTACGCGACCGATCGCGGCGTCGAATGCTACGAGCGGCTGAAGGGTAAGGGGCCGACCGGCGCGGCAATGTTCCACCCGCTCTCGACCGGGATCACATTCGCGCTCACCGAGAAGACGACCGCCGACAAGATCCCGCTCGTGACGCTCGGATACGGTCGGTCGGACACGCGGGACGGATCGGTTTTCCGCTGGAACTTCCCCTACGTGAGCACGCACTGGACCGCGGCCGGTGTCGCGGTCGAGTATCTCGGGCAGGAACTGAGAGGCAAGCAGAACCTCAAGGGCAAGAAGATCGTCCTTCTCCACCTCGACGCGCCGTCCGGGAAGGAGCCGATCGCGGTTTTCGAGAAGCTGGCCGAGAAGCATGGCTATCAGTTCACGGCGATCCCCGTGACGGCTCCCGGGCTCGAGCAGCGTGCTCAATGGCTTCAGATCCGGCAGCTCCGGCCCGATTACGTCGTGCTTTGGGGATATGGCGGCATGAACCCGGCCGCCTTGCAGGAGGCCGCTGCCGTCAATTTCCCGCGCGAGAAGATGCTTGGCTACGCCTGGTCAGGAGCCGAGCCCGATGTGATTCCGGCCGGCGATCGCGCCAAGTCATACAGGGCGCTAATGATCCAGCACGGCGCGGGGCGCGACAAGGCGCATGCAGACGTCCTGAAGCATCTCTACGCCGCCGGGAGCAGCCGCGGGCCGGACGAGGACGTGGGGACGGTCCTCTATAATCGCGGGTTCTTGAGCGCCCTTCTCAGCATCGAGGCGATCCGGACCGCGCAGGTCAGATACGGCAAGAAGCCGCTGACCGGAGAGGAGATCAGGTGGGGCCTTGAGCATCTCGACCTGCCGGAGGCCCGCCTCCAGGAGCTCGGCGTCGCGACCATGATGCGGCCGATTAAGATCAGCTGCGATGATCACGAAGGGGCGCGCTACGGCCGCGTGCATGAGTGGACCGGCTCGAGTTGGAAGATCGTCAGCGACTGGATCGAGGCGGACGATACCGTCCTGAAGCCGCTCGTTACCTCCTCAGCGAAGGCCTATGCTGCAGGAAAGGGCCTCACGCCCGTCGATTGCGACAAGCTTTGAAGCCGCCGCGAGCGGCCCGATCCGGCGGAGGGCCTCGCGCTCTCCGCCTCGGAGACGCATGACGGCCTGATGACACCGCTCCAAACTTGGGAGGCGACGCTCGATGGTGGTCCCTATCCTCAATGGGCGAGGATTCGTCGGGCGCAGCACCGATCAGCTAACAATCGGTGAAGGCGCGGGATCCTGCCGGAGATGGGGCCGCTGCTCGGGCCGTCGGTCCGCCGCTGTTACCGCCCATCCTCCGGTCCCAACACCAGCTCTTCTGGCCGGACGAGGCGCGTCTCGTGGCGGAGGCCCGTTCAGCCATGCTGTGGTGGGCCGCAAAGGGCAACACTCATGCTTGATCCTGGTTGGGAGGACGCCGGCAGGTGCCTCGGGTGTACTTCTCGATCTCGGCCATGGCGGCGTCGAGCGATGCGAACGGACCCACCTTCATCCCGAGCATCGTCGCCTGTGAATGTCCCTCGGGGTGGATCGTGAACAGATCGGCCGTTGTCGACGAGATGCGCCCCATCGGTCGCCCGAGCAGGTCAGCCAACTCCCACGCGATGCCTTCTTCAAGCGGCGTCACGATCAGGTCCATATCAAGCTCCGGAAGAGGCGGCTTTGTCAGCCAAAAGCGGCACGTATGCCCGAAAGCGGCAGGCCGGTCAGCGTCGTGTTCCAGGTCTCGCCGGGCGCGATGGCAGCGCCCGTGTCAGGGTGCCGGTCGTGATGATCTCGCCGGCAGCTAGGGGCGGGCTCTCCGGGTTGCCCGCGAGCGCGCCGACGAGATGCCGCAGTGCCGCGAGCGGGCCGCCACCGAGGACGTTGGTAGCGTGCCCCTCATCGGCGACGACGCCGTCGCGCAGGAGCAAGATGTCGAAGGCGGCCAGGGCGGTTTGCCAGCCGTCCGCGTTCGCCGGCGTTATCGGCTTCGGTGGCCCGAGAAGAAGCGCTCCGTGCAGGCCGAAGGCGGCGACGGTGTCGGCGGCCGTGAAGCGCCAGCCGGGGTAGTGCGACTGCACCATCTCGAACCCGTGCGCCATCCATTCGACGCAGGATAACAGCACCCGATCATCCATGCCGGGCGCGGAAGCTGTCCACACCCTCGGGGAGGTAGCGTTTCCAGATCAGTGCCTGTGGGTGCGGTTCGTCCTCCACACCCATCTTACAGACCTGGAGCAAGGCGGGATCAATCATCGTCCGACATAGCGGACATGCAGCCCGACCCGCAGGGTTCGGCCTCGCAGCTTTTCACTCGCGCAGCCGCATAGGCCGAGGCAGCATTGGGCTGCGTGGCAAGCCGTCGCCCAAGACGCTGACGAAACTTCTCTGCATCTTTAAGTGGCCGAAAGCCGCCCGTGCCCGACATCATACTACCGAGGCCCATCTGCCAAAGGCGAGAGACGCCAGGCGCCTCCAGGCCTTGGTCGATATGAGCAGCCTCTAGAAGGTGGGCAATCCGATCTTTCGTTGATGACATGAGGAGCTCCCGTTGCAGGTTGCTCGCTGGGCGAGCCATAACCTTTACGGGACTCGGCTCCTGGGCTGCGGAGTGCTGAGCGCGCCAACGCCGCGTGCGTGAGCCCAAGACCGTGGCTGCGCCGCGGGTCGGCGGGACGACTGCCGGCAAAGGTGATCACGGCTCGGGCGCGTTCGCTCGCCTCACGAGAATATCAGCGGGCGCATCAATACCGGCTCGCGTGGCGACTCGCGGAGAGGTACTCGATGGCTCAACCTCGGTTCCGTCCGCCATGTGGAAGATGCCGCATCTGGCAGGACGATCGAAACCTCTAGGGGTTGGGGGCCGCCGATTGGCGACCCCCGTTCGCTTTGCGCCGAGTCTAAAACTCGAGCCGGTCTCCAGCCCGGATACGGCGCGCCAGCCGTCCGAGATAGCGAGATATCACATAGCTCTCGTCGCCCCACGCATAATGGCCGACGGCCGCTTCAAGAACCGCCTCAACAACGTCGTCGTCACTTAGAACGCCGCGCGTCGGTCGCGGCGAGTCGGTCCATCGCCCTTCTCAGCTTAACGCGCAATTTGCGCCGCTCGTCGCTCCATGTGCGGCCCTCTTTCAGGTCTGTCATGTCATGGTCTCCTGTCGAGCAGCGGATCAGCTACCCGGAGACCTTTACGTGAGCGCCGAGGGTCTGCCGGGACCAACGCAAGCAACCGAGGAACGGGCGCGGCGACAAGAGCTCGGCGTCTCAATGGGTGGCCGCTATACCGATCTCAAGGCTGGGCGTCGCCGACTTGGGCATCCATCCGGCGAGCGTCTGGGGCTGCTCTGCGTCGCTAAACGCCCGTCGGGTCGTGGTAAAACTGACCACGATCGGGGTCTAATAGTTTGGCGCTGCGGCTAGCGGCTGCGTCTCAGATTCGCTGACGGGCCGAGCAGGCGTCCCCGAAAGCAGGCTCGGTCTCATTGATCTTCGATCGAGCTGACGCCCGTTGACCTGCTAGCTGGTGACGAAAGTGACGGCTTTCATACTCACTTTGGTGCAAAACTGAGCTGATGTATAAGGGTTGAATCCGCTGCCCGTCACTTTCGTCACCGAACACCAATAACAAACCTTATGGTCGGGCGGCGCGAGGCCAAGCAGCCGCGGGCGGCGGGGCAAGGCGCAGCCCGACTACCTTGTCCCCTTGGTTCCCATGGACGACCTCGAACCCGAGACTCTTGAGATTGCGGCCGAACGAGAGCCGCTGTTGCGCCATGGTGATGCCCGCCCCCCGGGCCCACTCGACATAGGCTTCGTGCAGGTCCTTCACCCAGGTCTCGCCTGTGCGTTCGCAACATTCTTCGATGAAGGCCGGCACCGGGTTGGCGGCATGCAGCAGCGCGGCCTTGGCTTCCACGACGGCCGCCGGGGGCGCGAGGCGCCAGCCCCGTTTAATCACCCGCTGAAGCCCGGCGAGGTAGCGGTTCAGGATGCCGGGCATTTCGTCCTCCCAGATCGACCGGAACAAGCCAAGCTTCACCTCGGCCTTAGAAAAGGTTCGGTCGAACGGCACCACGGTCAGCCGTCGCTGCATGCCGTGGGACAAGTCGGCCAGAGATGGCGGGTTATTGAACAGCATCATCACGACGGTGCGCGCTGTGAACGTGAACGATGGGCCGTACTTTGTCTCGCCGGTGATCGTCTTCTCCTCGCTGTAGCGCTTCAGGTCGCCGTCAGGGAGGCGCGTGCCGGCCCGGACGTCGTCGTCGATAATGGCGAGCTTGCCGAGAAGGCTGCCGGCCGTGAAGCGACTCTTTTCAATGTCGCCGATCGGCATCGCGTGGACGAGATCGAAGCCCACGAGCTTAACAAACGTCTCGACGAGCTTGGTTTTTCCGTTGTTCCCCGGACCCCAACCGAGCACGACCGCGGCAATGGGCCGGTCGGGCTGCGCCGCGTAGCCCATCAAGTCATGCCAGAAGCTCGCCATCGCGTTCGGGTCGGGCGCCTTGCCGAAGATCTCCCGAACCGCGCGATCGTAGCGCGGGCATGTCGCCGCGGGATCGTAATCGACCTCGAACCGGTAGCGGAGGTAGGAAGCCGGGTCGTGTGGTTTCAGCGTGAAAGAACCGTTGGCGCCGATCCAAATCTCTCCCGTGCGCGTGTTGATGACCGGAAGCGGAGGCGCAACGAAGCGGAGCGGGTCGCCCGCCGTCGCGACGGTCGGCTCAATCAGACGAAGAACCTGTTGTAGCAGCGACGACGAGTTCTGACCGCGGCGGGCTGGCATGGCCTGAATCGCACGTAGGACCACCCCAGACAGAACCTGACGGTCGAGCGTGACCCAGCGCGTGCCGTCGTAGGTCCAGAATCGACCATCGGCTGGCCTGATGAGGTGGGCGCCCCCGGCATAGTGCCCGTTGAGAACCGCCCGCATCACCCCTTCCGCCTCATCGGATGACGACTGACCATCGTTGTAGCGCGTGATACTAGCTGCGATCCTCTCGACCTCTGCTTCGTCGAGGGGAGGGAAGCATCGGGCGGCGTTTTCGGCTTTGAGCGCGGCGCTCAACGCCTCAGGCGATGAACCCGCCCGGTGCAGCGTTCCGGCGAAGGTGGCCAGGAAGCTGTTCCGGCTGCCTTCAACGACGCTGCCGGGCGAGGAAGATGGTGTTGTCTGCGGCTTTAGCGCCTCCGGGGGCGCCCGAAGCCTTTCGAGCCAAACCTCGGGTAGCGGCGCGGGTCTGATCGTCCGCACGTCCCTGCCGTTCTTCCAGCGATAAGGCCGCCCCGACACATGCCGGCTTGGCGGCGCTACAATGAAGGCGCGGTCGGACTGAACGTCGACGCCGGGAAGACGGGCTTGATCGTGCCGTGTCGGAAGACCTCCATCGGGGTAGCTGAACATGTAGTGTTGCCCACCGCCGCCCGCCAGCGACAGCGCGGAGCGCGGAGGAGGGCCGAGCTCGGCCTTGAGCGTTCGCGCCGTATTGCTCCCACCATTGCGCGGGTCGATATCGATCGCGATGAGGTTGGAGACAGCGCCGGTTGCGATGCCGACGTTCGCGGCAGGGTGGTCACGCCACAAGCGCGCGACCGCAGCCGGATCGCAGGTTGCGCCATGCACGCCGCCCTCGAGGATCGGGTGCTTGCCGGGACTGGTGCAGTCATCGCCGCGGCTGCAGGTGCAGACGCCTTGCTCGATGGTGTGAAGCGGCAGGACGGCCAGACCCCGCCGCGCGTAGGCCAGGGCGGCATCTGTGAGGTTCTCGTCATCGCGCGCGCGGGTGGATTTCCGGCTGCGACGTTGGTTGGCGTTCATGGGATCACCTTTCGGACATGCGGCTGCCGCCCGCGAGTCGCGGGGGTTGAGCCGTCGAGGTTTGGGGAGGGCCGCCTGCGGCCGATCTCATTTACCTGACACGCCGCCGCCTTCAGCGCTTGCGCGGTGAGCGTGCCCGGATCGTGGTCTCGACGAAGTTCGCCGCCGCCCGCTGGAACGCGCGCCCGCAGGCGCGGAACGCCCTCTGGGCTTACGGGACACACGTGGCGTGATCCGGCCGTAGCCGGTGACGCTGCGTTGTTTTGGGAGGTGGCCACGACCGACGAACAACATCTACGAGAGCCGGCAGGTCGGGCGCCGCGCAGGCCTTCCTGCCTTGAGCCCGACGACGTAGGTGGACCGCCGCGAGACTGCCTCGGCCGGGTCGAACCGGCCGAGGCAGGCGCAGATCGTGCCCCTTAGTGCAGACGCGCGGGGTGCCGCTCATCGGGAAGGTCGTCCGTGCCGGGCGGCGCCGTTTCGCGCTTGATCTCGACGCGCTCGGCCGAGGACGTCTTCCAGGCCCCGCTCGGTTCACCGACCACAAGGTCGATTGTCACGCGGGTGCCAGGGGGCTGGGATAGAATCCTGTGCAGGTCGTCCTCCGTCAGTGTGACAGCCAAGTCCGTCCGGCGATTGAAGCTGCGTCGCCCTTCGCCCTTCGGCGTCCGGCGCGCCTGCCGCTCCTCGGATCCGTCACGCCCGGAGAGATCGGTTTCGATGTCATCCTCGAGCTCTTCGGCAGCCGGTTTCGTTGCCCGCTCCTCCGAGCCGCCCGGCCGAGCTTTCGGCGCGGTGCCGCGAGCCACGTCTCCTTCAGGGCCATACCCGATCTCACGAGGCGCCCCGGTGTCCATGCCGACGGGCTCGCGGGAGCCGGGCTCCTTAGCTTGTTCCCGCTGGTCGTCATCGAGGGTGCCGATCCCACCCGCCTCCTCGATAAAGTGGGGCAGGTTGCGCGGATCGACGCCCTTCTCGAAGAAGGGCCTCAGCGCCCGTTCCCGCTCGCACGCGAGCGAGTATGCCGTTTTGCCGGGGACGAACCCGTTCCCGGCGATCTGCAACGTGTGGCGAAGGATATCCTTCGGGTCATAGCGTTTCACGCGCTCCGGCATCATGGCGTGAACTTTGGCCATAAGACCTGGGTTCTTGCGAGCTTCTTGCGCCACGGCGAAAGGGATCGCCAACCAGTGATACAGGAGTTTGTTGTAGCCTGCGTCCAGCTCGGGGAGCACCCTTGCGACCCGTTGGAGAACATCGATCGCCTTCGTCGAGACCGACGCCAACAGTTCGGGGAGATCGGCCTCGAACCGTTCAGCCGTCAACCGGCGGCTGTCATCGAGATCGGAATGTTGGGGATTCCAAAAGATCCTCCTATTCTTCGCTTCGGCCACTGTTAGCTCCTACGTTGCTGAGCACGATCTTGACGTGCAATGGATGTTGTCGGATTGTGGAAGCTCAGCCCAGGCTAGTGAGCCGGGGCTGTCAGGCACACAGGCGCGGTCCGGCCGTAGCCGGTCCACGCTGCACTGTTAGTGGGAGGGGTCTGAGTGAGCTCCGGGCGGAACAACGCGTCCTAGTCGGGGACGCTCTCGGGCGACGTGGTCGGCGCACAGTCCTTCGGACGGCTGAGCGCCGGCCCGTCAACCTGCTGAACGCCCACGCTCAGCGGCGGCTTGGTGTTCGGCTGCGCGAGCATGTTGCGGGAGGCGAGCCGCGCTTCCTCTTCGAAGCGGCGCACGTCCTCGACACAGAAGCGAACCGCCCGTGGCCCGATGCGGATCGGGGTCAAGAAGCGCATGCTCGGATCAGCCAGCCACTGAAACAGGGTAGAATTGCTAATCGCGAAGTAGGCTTTCACCTGCGCACTCGTCAGGTAGCCGGCTTTCGGGAGTTCAGTCATCAGCTTCATCGGACCTCTCCGGCCGTTGCGGGAGGTCGTGAATAATCAAACGTCGTTCAGCTCGCGAGCAAATGCGAGGGGGGAAATCGCTGCGAGCAGGCCCCCTATCTTCCCCCCGCTCTGAATAGCTGCTTCAGAGCTTCCTCCACCTGCGATACCTTCACCCAATGGTTGCCGATCTCGTATAGTGAAGCGAACACAAAACGAGCGTCGGGCGTCAGAAACTCGCGTTTAATCCCTTGCGCTATGTCACGATCTGCCGCTTTTCCCGTCTTGACGTTCCGATTGAATTTTGATTGAGAGAGATTCTGCCACAGTATCACCAGATCCCGACAGGCATTTGCGAATCGGGTTGCTTTCTGCTTGCGGTGCTTCGGACCTTGGAAAGTGTGGCACACTTCCAATAGGGCTTGATTGGCAGCCAAGGCCAACTGGAAAGCGTCGCTCATCGTGGGTGAAACCCTCTGGGCTCTTCGAGCTTCAGCATTGAGGCCTCGAAACACGCTCGGCGGACAGGCCTCCAGAAACTCGACGATCCTGCTCAAGGGTGTAATGAGCTTCGCAGTTTCTTCCTTGATGTCAGCGGACGTTTTTCGACTGTCATGATCTAAGTCATTCCAATAGTTTTGCGCGATCCGCTGCAACTCGGGCCGCAACTTCAGCTTAGCTTTCCGCCAGTCCATTTGCGGATGCGTCTTAGACTGAGACCGCAGCAACCTGAGTGAGCTGCGGTAGGCACGATAGGTGCCTTCTCTCGGGTCGTTGTCGAAAAGCTGCCCAGGCCCATCCCCCTCATCATACTCAGAGGTCTGGAACCGGGCATGAAGCGTGATAGTGGTCATTTATCCATCGTCAGTGAGCGGCAAGCTGACCAGCTATCTGCTTAGCTTCCTCCGCAGCTATGAAGTCAGCCCAGAGTTGCATCAACTCGCGCCGCTTCGCCAGGAGGTCGCCTCGACGATAGGCTGCCTCAACCCGATTTTCGACCGCGTGCGCCAGCGCCATCTCGGCGACTTCGCGGGGCAGGTTCGTCGCTTCGGCCGCCCAGTCGCGGAACGACGAACGAAAGCCATGGGCCGTAGCCGCCACTTTCATCCGCCGTAGCGCCATCAAGAAAACCATGTTCGACAGCGGCTTGGTTGACGACCGGCCTTGGAAGACGAGCAAGCTGTCGCCGGCCAACAGCCTCGCCCGCGCAAGAACCTCTAGGGCACGGGCGCTCAGGGGCACTCGATGTTCGCGCCCGGCCTTCATCCTCGCGGCCGGCACCGTCCATAGCGCCTCGGCCTCGTCGGCGGCCTCGGCGAAAGTCGGCACGGTCGCCCTTGCCTTGCGCCGCTCGGCCAGTGGATCGCCGCCATCGCGGGCAAGCTTGCGAAGCGCCAGCGCCTTCTCTCGCGCCTCGCCCAGGGTGACGAGGGTGGCGCCGCCGAGTCCGATATCGCGCCGCCGGCCCTGCACGACCGTCCGCAGCAGCCAGCGCTTCGAGCCCGATGGCTCGACGATCAGGTACAGCCCGTTGCCATCGGCGTAACGACCGGCCACCTTGAGCGCCCGAACCTAAACGGTTGTCAGCGCCTTGTCCGGGTGCCGGCCTGTGCCCTTCATCGTTGGGTCCGTCGAACTCTTGCCGCCCACATTCCAGCCCACACCCTATGTGGGATAAAGGCGGATCGCAATGGACGTCGTCGGACGTGGCTTCATTGCGAAGCCCTTGACCCAGCTCAGACTATCGGCCCTTCTCGGATCTCTCCGGATTGGGATATGGCGGTCACCCCTTCCGCCAAGCCTCTTTCAGGGCTGCCGCGCGGCGGACGGACAGGCCCGGAGGCAAGCGGGCGCCTGTGGGCTTTCCATGTGCCTTGGTCGAGCCTATCTGAAGGTCATCTCATCCAGGCTCGATCCGCGCCTCGCGCATCTGCGCGGGACGCCGACCAACTCGTCGGCGGCGGGCGTGCGACGCTGAAGGACAGCCGGTCTCAGGATGAACGCCGTAGCCCCCAAGGTCTCGTTCGTGTCGCTCGGCTGCCCGAAGGCGCTTGTCGATTCGGAACGCATCCTCACGCGGCTCAGGGCGGAGGGCTACGAGCTCACCCGTCGGCACGACGGGGCCGACGTCGTCATCGTCAACACCTGCGGCTTCCTCGATTCGGCGAAGGCCGAGTCGCTCGGCGCGATCGGCGAGGCGATGGCCGAGAACGGCCGGGTCATCGTCACGGGATGCATGGGCGCCGAGCCGGAGTCGATCCGCGAGCGCTACCCGAACGTGCTCGCGATCACGGGGCCGCAGCAATACGAGACCGTGGTCGCCGCCGTGCACGAGGCCTCCCCGCCGGCGCATCACCCGTTCCTCGATCTCGTCCCGCCCCAGGGCATCAAGCTGACGCCGCGCCATTACGCGTATCTGAAGATCTCCGAGGGCTGCAACAACCGCTGCTCCTTCTGCATCATCCCGAAGCTCCGGGGCGACCTGGTCAGCCGGCCGGCGGGAGACGTGCTGCGCGAGGCCGAGAAGCTCGTCAGGGCCGGCGTGAAGGAGCTGCTGGTCGTGTCGCAGGACACGAGCGCCTACGGGATCGACCTCAAGTTCCAGGAAAGCCTCTGGCGGGATCGAAGCGTCCGGACGCGCTTCTTCGACCTCTGTCGCTCGCTGGGTGAGCTCGGGGCATGGGTCCGGCTGCATTACGTGTATCCCTACCCCCACGTGGACGAGGTGATCACGTTGATGGCGGAGGGTCGGATCCTTCCCTATCTCGACATCCCCTTCCAGCACGCCTCGCCGACGGTGCTGAAAGCTATGCGGCGCCCGGCCCACGGGGAGCGGACGCTCGAGCGTATTCGGCGGTGGCGGGAGGTCTGTCCCGACCTCGCCATCCGGTCGACCTTCATCGTCGGCTTCCCGGGCGAGTCGGAGGACGACTTCTCTCAGCTCCTCGACTGGCTGAAGGAGGCGAAGCTCGATCGGGTCGGCTGCTTCAAGTACGAGCCGGTGCGGGGCGCGCCCGCGAACGATCTCGGCCCGGCCGTGCCGGCCGAGATCGCGACGTCGCGCTGGAACCGGTTCATGACGGCGCAGCGGGAGATCAGCCGCAAGCAGCTCGCCCGGAAGGTCGGGAAGCGTCTGCCGGTGATCATCGACGACGCATCCGGGCCGGTGGCGAGGGGCCGCTCCAAATATGAGGCGCCGGATATCGATGGGACGGTTCATGTCGCGTCCCGCCGCCCCCTGCGGCAAGGCGACATCGTCACCTGCCGGATCGAGCGGACGGACGAGTACGACCTCTACGGCGCCGCCGTTTAGCGGCGCGGCCTTACGGCGCCATGATGGTCGCGCCGGTCGTTTCGCGACCTTCGAGCGAGCGGTGCACCTCGACCGCGTCCGCGAGCTTGGCCCGTTGATGGATGGCGATCTTCACCGCCCCCGACGACACCACGCCGAAGAGGTTGCCGGCCATCTCGTCCAGCCACTCCCGGCGCGGGATGAAGGTGAAGAGGGTCGGGCGGGTCACGAAGAGGGACCCCTTCGCGCCGAGCACCGCGAGGTTGAAAGCCTCGACCGGGCCTGAAGCCGAGCCGAAGCTCGCCAGCACGCCGAGCGGCTGCAGGCAGTCGAGCGAGCCCTCGAACGTCGTCTTGCCGACCCCGTCATAGACGACGGCACACTTCCGTGCGCCGGTGATCGCGGCGACGCGTTCGACGAAGTTCTCGCGCCGATAGAGGATGACGTGATCGCAGCCATTGGCGCGCGCCAGCTCGGCCTTCTGCTCCGTGCCGACGGTGCCGATCACCGTCGCGCCGAGGTGCTTCGCCCACTGGCACAGGATGAGACCGACGCCGCCCGCGGCCGCGTGCATCAGGATCGTGTCGCCCGCCTTCACCTTGTAGGTCCGATGCAGGAGGTATTCCGCGGTCAGCCCTTTCAGCATCATGGCGGCGGCCGTCTCGTCCGACACCCCGTCCGGCAGCTTGACCGCCGCGCTCACGGGCACGTTGCGCTCCGCCGCGTAGCAGCCGAGCGTGACCACGTAGGCGACGCGGTCACCGGGTCGAAAGCCTGACACCCCCTCCCCGATCGCCACCACCTCGCCGGCCGCCTCGTTGCCGGCCGTGAACGGAAGCGAGGGCGCCTTGTAGGCGCCGCTGCGGAAATAGGTGTCGATGTAGTTGACGCCGATCGCGGTCTGGCGGACGCGGATCTCTCCGTTGGCAGGAGGCGGTAGGTCGACGTCTTCGTAGGTCAGGACCTCTGGACCGCCGTAGTGATGAACCCGGACCGCCGCGACCATTGTTCCGCTCCCTCGATACGAACCCGATCCTTAAGAGTGGCGTTGCTGGCCGGCAATGCCGCCGGGCATGAGGCCTCTCCCCTGATGAGCGAAAACCGGTTCGACGTCGCTGTGGTGGGGGCGGGCCCGGTCGGGCTCGCGGCTGCCCTCGCCATGGCGCGCATTGGCTGCCGAACATGCCTTGTCGGGCCGGAGCCGGAGCGCCCCGATGGGCGGACGGCCGCGCTGCTCGCGGGCTCAGTCGAGCTCCTCTTGGCTCTCGGGGTATGGGCGGCCTTGGCGCCGGACGCGGGCGCGCTCCGCACGCTTCGCATCGTCGACGCGACCGACAGCCTCTTCCGCCCTCCCTCGGTCGCCTTTCGGGCGGACGAGATCGGCCTCGACGCTTTCGGCTGGAACATCGAGAACGCTCGCCTCGCGGAGGCGCTCGCCTCCGCTTCGCGTCAGCAGGCCGGGGTCGTCTGGATCCCGGAGCTGGTCGAGCGGCTCGAGGTCACGGAGGCGGCTCGCCTCACCATGGCGGGCGGATCGACGGTTGACGCTTCGCTGGTCATCGCCGCGGACGGGCGGAGATCGCGGGTCAGGACCGAGAGCGGCATTCGGGCGGAGGGGCGGCGTTACCCGCAAACCGCCTTCACGACCATCATCGGGCATGAGCGCCCGCACGGGGACGTCTCGACCGAGTTCCATACCCGCGCGGGGCCATTCACCCTGGTGCCGCTTCCCGGCAATCGGTCGAGCCTCGTCTGGGTCACGGTTCCGCGCCATGCCGAGCGCCTGCGCGCCGTCGATGACGAGATTCTGGCCGAGGTCATCGAGACGGCATCCCGCTCCATCCTGGGCCGGGTGACCATCGAGGGCCCGCGCGGCGCCGTACCTCTTGTTGCCCTGATGGCTGATCGCTTGACGGCGCCCCGCGTGGCCCTGGCCGGGGAGGCCGCGCACGTGCTGCCCCCGATCGGGGCGCAGGGGCTCAATCTCGGATTTGGCGACGTGGCGGCTCTCGCCCGTATCGTTGCGGATGCGCGTCGCGCGGGTCTGGACCCCGGTTCGGAGCAGGTCCTGTCCCGCTACGGGCGGGACAGGAGCTCGGCAATCCGGCTGAGGTCGATCGCGGTCGACGGTCTCAATCGCGCCCTCCTGTCGTCGTTCCCGCTCGTCGATGCCGCGCGCGGCCTCGGCCTCGGCCTTCTCGGCCAGATCGGCCCGCTCCGCCGCGCGGTCATGCGAGCGGGCCTCCCGCAGGGAGGTCGCGGGCACATCAGCCCCGGAACAGGAGCGGCGGGATCGTCCCCGTCCTGAACAGCCACAGCACCAGGGTCAGCGTCAGCATGGAGCCGAGCGTGCCGACCAGGACCGAGGCCGAGGCCTGCTCGGTCCCGGCCCGGTATTGGGAGGCAAGGACGAAGATGTTCAGCGCAGGCGGCAGCGCCGCCATCACGACGGCCGCCTGCGCCCAGAGCGGATCGGCCGAGCCGAAAGCGGACAGGAGGAGATAGACGACCACAGGGTGGATCACGAGCTTGACGCCGACGAGACAGGAGACCGAGCCTCCGATCCGCCTGACCGGCTGCAGCGCCACGGTCACGCCGAGCAGGAACAGCGCGCATGGGGCCGAGGCCTCCGCGAGCCAGCCGACAATCTTCTGGATCGGGTCCGGAGGTCGCCATTGCAGGAGGCTCGCCAGGATCCCGACGGCCGTCGCGATCAGGAACGGGTGCAGCGCCACGCGGCGAAGCACCTGGAGCGCCGCCTCGAGCGGAGCTCGGCGCTCGATCCCGGCCAGGGACATCAGCGCCGGGACGGCCGTGAACAGGAACAGGGTGTCGAACACGAAGATGAGCGCGACCGGCGCGCTCGCGGCCGGCCCGAGGAACGAGACGACGAGCGGCGGTCCCATATAGCCGATATTCGAGTACGAGCCCGACACGGCGCTGATCACGGCCTCCGGCAGCCGCCGCGACGCGACGCGGCCGATCGCGAAGGAGAGCGCGAAGACCAAAGCCGTCGAGGCGGTCGTGGCCGCGATGAAACCGCCATTGGCGAGTTCCGCGATCGGCTTGTCGGAGATGAGACGGAAGAAGAGACTCGGCAGCGCGAGATAGACGAGGAAGAACTGCATCCAGGAGAGGCCGGAAGCAGGGAGGCCGGCGACGCGCCCTGACAGGACACCGAGCCCGATCAAGGCGAAGAAGGGGGCCAAGAGGTTGAGCAGACCGAGGAGGTCGGACAAGAGCTCCCCTCAGGGCGCGCGGGTCGTGGGTCGGAGGGGGTTTGTCCCAACCGGCCGGGCCGGTGCAACCCCCCTTCCACGAGTTCTAGGCTTGCGCAAAATGGCCGCCTGGGCTTCATCCGCCCGCACGGTGACATCCAGACCATGAAACTCCCACGCCGCTACTTCCAACCCCTCGCGATCGGCGCTCCGGAACCCCTGCGGACGCTGCCCGCCCGGCTCGAGCGGATGATTCATTTCGTCCCGCCGCATATCGAGAAGATGCACGCGAAAGTGCCGGACCTCGTCCGCGAGGTGGACGTGGTGCTCGGCAATCTGGAGGACGCGATCCCGGCCAATTCCAAGGTCGACGCGCGGGCCGGCTTCATTCGTCTCGCGCGAGGGATCGAGTTCGGCGACACGGGCCTCTGGATCCGCATGAACGCGTTCAACTCGCCCTGGGGGCTCGACGACCTCGTCGAGATCGTCGGTGCGGTGGGCGACAAGCTCGACGTTGTCATGGTGCCGAAGGTCGAAGGGCCATGGGATATCCACTACATCGACCAGTTGCTTGCCCAGCTTGAGGCCAAGCACGGCGTCGGGCGGCCGATCCTCGTCCACGCGATTCTCGAGACCGCGGAGGGCGTGAAGAACGTCGAGGCGATCGCCGCGGCCTCTCCCCGCATGCACGGCATGAGCCTCGGGCCGGCGGACCTCGCGGCCTCCAGAGGGATGAAGACGACCCGGGTTGGGGGCGGCCATCCGGACTACAGGGTGCTGGGCGATGCCGGCCCGGCCGGCAGCGCCCGGGTGAGCGCGCAACAGGATCTCTGGCACTACACCATCGCCCGGATGGTGGATGCCTGCCTGGCGAACGGGATCAAGCCGTTCTACGGGCCGTTCGGCGATTTCTTGGACCCGGACGCCTGCGAAGCGCAATTCCGCAACGCGTTCCTGATGGGTTGTGCCGGAGCCTGGACGCTTCACCCGACCCAGATCGCGATCGCGAGAACGGTCTTCACGCCCGAGCCTGCAGAAGTTGCCTTCGCGCGCCGGATCCTGGCCGCGATGCCGGACGGATCGGGGGCGGTGATGATCGACGGCAAGATGCAGGATGACGCGACCTGGAAACAGGCCCGGGTCCTGGTCGACCTCGCCGATCGCGTGGCGGCGAAGGACGGCCCCGCCTTGGCCGCGACGCACTAGCGCTTCCGAGACGGCGGCCGGAGGTCTATATTCGGGCTATGTCAGAGACAGCGACGAAGCTTCGGTCTGCCCGGTTCGCGCCTGGCCAAGTCGTGCGCCATAGGATCTATCCGTTCCGGGGCATCATCTTCGACGTCGACCCCGTCTTCGCGAACACGGAAGAGTGGTGGCTTGCGATCCCGGCCGAGAGGCGGCCGTCCAAGGACCAGCCCTTCTACCATCTCCTGGCGGAGAACGGCGAGAACGAGTACATCGCGTATGTGTCGGAGCAGAACCTCCTGCCCGATACGAGCGGGGCGCCGCTTCGCCATCCGCAGCTCGGGGACATTTTCGAGCAGGGCCCGGACGGCTCTTACCAGAGGCGGTCCGGAACTGCGCATTGACCGGTTCCTCGGCATAGATTGGCCCACCGCCCGCGCGCTGGCGGTGGGCAATCAGTTCGCGTGTTACGCGCTCTGATCCTGCTGCATGCCCCGCGAGATAGCGGTCGTGGCATTCTGCTGATCGGTGCGCGGCGCGAGCAGGAACGCGCTCTCGTCCTTCCAATCGGCCGATGCCAAGTTGTCGGCGCCCCTTAGGGTTCGCCGAGCAAGGACAATGAAGTCGCGTCGGGTCTTCAGGGTGCCGCCAGGCGGTATAGCAGCCTTCACGCGGCAGCCCCGACGCGGCCGGGGGGGCGGCCGGCCGTACAGGCAGCCCGAGCGCTCGCCGAGCGGCCCTCAGCCTCCTGCCATCAGGGCCGAGCCGGAGCGGGAGTTCCGGTGGTGCTCGGAACCGCGGGAGCGCCCGGCGTACCGCCACCGGCTTGCCCCTGCTGTTCGAGGCGCTTGCGGAGGTCCTCGCTGCGTTTCTCAAGTTCCTCCTGGAGCCGCTTCTGTTGCTCCTCGAGCACCTTCGGATCAATCGGAGCCCCGTCGAACGCCTTCGCGAACCCGGCCAGCGGAACCTGGAACGTGACCTCGCGGCCAACCTGGTTCTGCACGCTTACGTTGACGTTCGTGCCCTTCTTCATGGCGGCGACCACGTCCTCCTTCAGCCCGACTGTCTCTGCAAAGCAGCCGTTCGGGAAGCAGATCGTGTAGGTCCCGGCGGCGGGCGCGGCCGTATCGACGGCGAAGCGGATGCCGGGCTTCAGCAGGAGCCCCAGCGGCATCAGGAAGCGGACGATCCTGGAGCTGTTCGCGCCCTTCACATCGTAGATCGCGGCCGCGAGAACCGGCTGGCCCTGATCGGAGACGAAATCGCGCGTCGTATAGCAGATCTCGGTATTGTTGGCCGGGTCCTTGCCGCAGACCTTAGTCCACTCGGCCTGCGAGGGCTCGGGCTTCACTTGCACGAGCAGCGGCCCGGTATTTTGAGCCTGCTGGCCTTGCTGGCCTTGCTGGGCGGCGGGAGCTGGAGGTTGCTGGGCGGGCGGTTGGGCCGGCTGCTGGGCGGGCGGCCGCTGCCGGGGCGCGGGCGCTTGAGCCTGCGCGCCGAACCCGAGCGCGAAGCTGCCCACCAAAGGAACCGCCAGGCATGCGAAACGTGTCGCTGAGAGCATCCTTCATCCTCGTGATCAAGCTTTTGCCGGAGCATCGCCGCGTTCGGCGAGACGTCGATGCGTCGCGCCGAGGGCCAATTTCCGCGGCAATGAGGCGATCGCATGGCCCTCGAAGGGCTCCTACCCCGTTTGCCCAGCCTTTGCCAGCCCGGAGCGGATCGAGACGGCTGAGCTCTGCCGCGGCGGCTGGTCTGGAGCCGATTGTTGCGGTCGTGTCCGGGCCGAGTGCAACTGACCTAACCGGCGATCTTCCCCGCATGAACCACGATCCGACGCTCTGGGGGTGTGCCATCATGGCCCGGCGGCGCCTCGGCCCCGCCCTTGACGATCCTGAAACCTTCTTCGTACATCGCGCTTGTGCGGTGCGGTGCAATGCGTCAGTCGAGCAGTCATGAACGGGTTGCGCAAGGTTCTGGTCGTCGACAGCGGGCACCGGGGAGGCCACGACCTCCTGTCGACGGAACTGGCCAGCCTCGGCCTCTCCAGCGTGACGACATCCTTCGAGGCGGCCGACGAGGTGCTGCACCTCATCGAACGCCCGTCGGCGATCTTCCTGAACATGCCAGTGTCGGATGCGAGCGCGGAGCGGGAAGGCTTCGTCCGCCTCGCGCTGGAATTGCGGACCGCGACCCGGACGCTCGGCATCCCGGTGATCGAATGGGATCACGAAGCGGCGCTTGTTAGAGGCGGCATCTCGGCTATCCTCAGAACCGAGATCGGCCCCCAGGCAGTATCCGAGCCCGAGGCCTGACCGGAACGAAAGCGGGCGGGCGGGGGGCCGCCTTCGGGGTGATGGCCGAGACCGTCTCGCCCTTCGAGACCGCCACCAGGTCCTTCACGATTCGACGAGTCGTCTTGAGACGCTCCGCCACCCCTTCGATATCGCGCAGGAACACGACCTTCATGTCGGGCCGGACTTTCGCGAACGAGCCCTGCTCGGCCACATAGGTCAAAAGCCCGGCGGGGTTGGCGAAGCTGTTGTCCCGGAACGTCACGATGATGCCTTTCGGGCCACCCTCGACGCGCTCCACATTCGCCTGCAGGCACAGGACCTTGATGCCGATAACGGCGAGGAGCTGGTCCACCTCGGGCGGCAGCTTGCCGAAGCGGTCCACGAGCTCGGCCCGGAACTCGGCGATCTCCTCCTCGGTCTCGAACTTCGCGAGCCGCCGATAGAGGCCGAGCCGGAGCTGGAGATCCGATACGAAACGCTCCGGGATGGTGACGGGCGCGCCGACCGAGATGGTGGGCGACCATTGCTCCGGGGGCGGATCGTCGATCCCGGCCTTGAGCTGCTCGATCGCGTCTTCCAGCATCTGCTGGTACAGCTCGTACCCGACTTCCCTGATGTGACCTGACTGCTCGTCGCCGAGGAGATTGCCGGCGCCCCGGATGTCGAGGTCGTGCGTCGCGAGCTGGAAGCCGGCTCCCAGGCTGTCCAGGGACTGCAGAACCTTCAGCCGCCGCTCCGCCTGGACGGTCAGCATCCTGGTCTCTGGGATCGTGAAGAGCGCGTAGGCGCGGGTCTTCGCGCGTCCGACCCGGCCACGCAGCTGATAGAGCTGGGCGAGGCCGAACATGTCCGCCCGGTGGACGATCAAGGTGTTCGCGGTCGGGATGTCGAGTCCGGATTCGACGATCGTCGTCGAGAGGAGGACGTCGAACTTGCCGTCGTAGAAGGCGGCCATCACGTCCTCGAGCTGCCCCGGCGCCATCTGCCCGTGCGCGACCGCGACCTTGGTCTCGGGCACCTCGCGCCCGAGGAACTCGCGCACCTCGTCGATATCCTGGATGCGGGGGACCACGTAGAAGGCCTGCCCGCCCCGATAGCGCTCGCGCAGCAGCGCCTCGCGGATGGTGAGCGGGTCGAAGGGCGTGACAAAGGTCCGGACGGCGAGCCGGTCGAGGGGCGGCGTCGCGATGATCGAGAGTTCGCGAACGCCGGTCAGCGCGAGCTGGAGCGTGCGCGGGATGGGCGTCGCGGTCAGGGTCAGCACGTGGACCTCGGCCCGGAGCTCCTTCAGGCGCTCCTTGTGGGAGACGCCGAAATGCTGCTCCTCGTCGACCACGATGAGACCCAGATCTTTGAACTGCAGCGCCTTTCCGAGGAGCGCATGGGTGCCGACCACGATGTCGATCCCGCCCTCCGCGAGCCCGGCCTTGACGGCCTTCAGTTCAGCCGCCGGAACGAAGCGGGACGCTTGGGCGACGTTGAGCGGCAAACCTCGGAAGCGCTCGGAGAACGACTTGAAGTGCTGGCGGGCGAGAAGCGTCGTCGGCACCACGACCGCGACCTGCTTGCCCGACATCGCGGTCGCGAAGGCCGCGCGAAGCGCCACCTCTGTCTTGCCGAAGCCGACATCGCCGCAGACGAGGCGGTCCATCGGGCGGCCGCTGGCGAGATCTCCCATCACGGCCTCGATCGCGTTCAGCTGATCGTCGGTCTCGTCCCAGGGGAAGCGGGCCGCGAACTCGTCGTAGAGCCCTTCGGGAGGTACGAGCTTCGGGGCCGCCCGCAGGAAGCGCTGCGCCGCGACCTTGATCAGCGCGCCCGCCATCTCGCGGATGCGCTGCTTCATGCGCGACTTCCGGGCCTGCCACCCGCCGCCGCCGAGCCGGTCGAGCTGGACCTCGGCCTCTTCCGAGCCGTAGCGGCTCAGGAGGTCGATGTTCTCGACCGGGAGAAAGAGGCGGGTCTCGCCCGCATAGGTGATCTCCAGGCAGTCGTGCGGCGCTCCCGCCGCCTCGATGGATTTCAGCCCGTCGAAACGGCCGATGCCGTGATCGACATGGACGACGAGGTCGCCCGGCGTGAGCGCGGCGACCTCGGCCAGGAAGTCCTGCGGGCGCTTCGACGCGCGCTTCTGCCGGACCAGCCGATCGCCGAGAATGTCCTGCTCGCCGATGACGGCGAGATCGCCCGCCTCGAAACCGGCCTCGAAGCCCCACACGGCGACCGCGACGCCGCCCTTCGGCAGCGCCAACGCGTCCGAGTAGCGGGCGACGGGCGTCACCCCGGCGAGGCCATGGTCCTCGAGGACGTGGCACAGCCGCTCGCGCGATCCCTCCGACCAGGCGCCGACGATGATGCGCCGGCCCCGCCCCCTCAGGGCCGTGATGTGATCCACCGCCGCCTGGAACACGTTGGCGTTAGGGTCCGTCCGCTCGGCCAGGAAGTCGCGCCCGCGCCGGGCCTCCAGGTCGAGCACGCTCCGCTCGCCCGTGGTCGGCTGCGCGAACGGAGTCAGCCGGGCGAGCGGCAGGTCGGCTGCCCGCTTGGCCCATTCGGTCGGCCCGACATAGAGCGCATCCGGCTTCAGCGGCAGGTAGGGCGACGCGCCGCTCTCCGCCCGACCCGCCGCAGAGGAGCGGGCGTCGTAGTAATCCTGAACCTGAGCGAGCCGCTCGCCGATCGCATCCTCCACGAGGGCGTCGAGCACGACCGGCACGGCCGGCAGGTAGTCCAGCAGCGTGTCGAGGCGGTCATGGAAGAGCGGCATCCAGTGCTCGAGGCCCGGGTAGCGCCGCCCTTCGCTCACGGCCTCGTACAGCCGATCTTCGCGCCGCGGCGCCCCGAACGTCGCGACGTAGCTTTGGCGGAAGCGGCGGATCGACTCGGTCGTGAGCTGGACCTCGCTCATCGGCACGAGATCGAGCGCCCGGAGCTGTCCGGCGGAGCGCTGCGTTTCCGGATCGAAGGGACGGATCGTCTCAAGCGTGTCGCCGAAGAAGTCGAGCCGCACCGGAAGCGGCAGGCCCGGCGCGTAGAGGTCGATGATGCCGCCACGGACAGCATATTCGCCGGCCTCCCGCACGGTGCCGGTCCGCGTGAAGCCGTTCGTCTCGAGCCAGCCGACGAGGAGGTCGGATTTCACGGCGTTGCCGGGCGCGGCCGAGAAGGCCTCGGCCGCGATCCTGGCGCGGGGCGGCACACGCTGGACGAGGGCGTTGGCGGTGGTCGAGAGAATGCGGGGACGCTCCTCGGACGTGTTCGAGCGGGCGAGCCGGGCGAGCGCCGTCATGCGTTGGGCCGTGATCGCGCCGGTCGGGGACACGCGGTCGTAAGGCTGGCAGTCCCAGGCCGGGAAGCAGAGGACCTCCATCTCGGGCGCGAGGAAGCGGAGCGCGCTCTCGAAGGCCTGCCGACGCTGCCCGTCGCGCGCCACGTGAACGAGGACGGCCGGCCCTTCGGCCGAGCGCGACAGGGCGCGCGCGAGGTCCGCGACCGTGACGGCGTCGAACCCGTCGGGGACGCCCGAGAGCGTAACCCCGTCGCCGCGCGACAGCGTGTCGAGAGCCCGGGCCAGCGGGCCCGAGAGAGTGGTGGTTCGTGTTTTTGCCATGAACTCGCTGTTGAGCGCGGAAGGCGCGTCTCGTCGGGGTTGAAGCTGCCTCAGCCGCGGAAGACTCGCAGCCTCGCGAGGAGCGGGGTGTCGAAGGCTGCGGGCGGGCTCGCCCGCTCCGTCACCCACGCGTAGACTTGCGGATCCGGCTCCTCCATCAGCCGCTCGAACTCCTCGAGCTCGGGCTCCGACAGGGTCGCCAACTCGCGATCGGCGAAGCGGCCCATCACGAGGTCCATCTCGCGCGTGCCACGATGCCAGGCCCGGAACCGCGCCCGCTTGCGGCGTGGGTCGAGCATCGTCTCGGCCGGGATCGGCGCGGCATCGTGCGAGAGCGGCATAGCCGCTATATAGCGGCACGCCCGGCGCGCGCCAGGGCGGTCTCGGCTCACGATGTCGCTTCGCCCTCCCCTTCTCGACCCCCTTTTCGCGCCAGCCTCGTCCCTGCCGGGGGTGGGACCGAAGGTCGCGTCGGCCCTGGACAGGCTGCTCGGCGACGCGGGGAGGCCGGCGCGCGTGCTCGATCTCGTCTTTCATTTGCCGACCGGGGCGGTGCGGCGGGAGCTGAAAGGCTCGATCTCGGAGGCCCCGATCGGGACGCCGGTGACGCTCGCGGTTCGGGTCAACGCGCATCGCCCTGCGGTCTACAATCGTGGGAAGATGCCCTTCCGCGTGCTCGTCGAGGATGCGACCGGCGACGTGACGCTCGTCTTCTTCGGATTGCCGCCGGCGCGCGTGCAGAGCATGCTGCCGATCGGGGCGCGCCGGCTCGTCTCGGGCACGATCGAGCTCTATGACGGCCATCGCCAGATGGTGCATCCGGCCCGGATCATCGACGAGCGCGCCGGCGCCGAGACCTCGGCCAGCGAGGCCGTCTACGGGCTGACCGAGGGCGTGACTTCCCGACTGATCGGGAAGCATATCGAATCCGCTCTGAAGAGGGTCCCGCGCCTTCCCGAATGGCAGGACGGGGCCTGGCGCGAGCGCAACGGCTACCCGAGCTTCGCCGAGGCGCTGACGGCCGTCCACGACCCGGAGCGCCCGGCGGCGCCAGAGGAGGCGGGCGCGGATCCCGCCCGCCGTCGCCTCGCCTACGACGAGCTCCTCGCTTCGCAGCTCGCCTTGGCGCTCGTGCGGGCTCGCCAGCGACGGCGACCCGGCCGCGCCAATGCCGGGGATGGCGACATCGCGGGGCGGGTTCTGGCCGCCCTGCCCTTCCGGCTCACGGAGGCGCAATCCCGCGCCGTCGCCGAGATCCGGCGTGATCTCGCCGCGGGGGACCGCATGCTCCGGCTGCTGCAAGGCGATGTCGGCTCGGGCAAGACGCTGGTTGCGCTTCTCGCGATGGCGAGCGCGGTGGAAGCAGGCCGGCAGGCGGCTCTCGTCGCCCCGACCGAGATCCTGGCCCGCCAGCACGCGGAACGCCTTACGGCCCTCGCGGCCCCGGCCGGGCTGCGGATCGGCGTGCTGACAGGTCGCGACAGGCCGGCCGAGCGTCGCGCCACCCTCGTCGACATGGCGGAGGGCCGGCTCGACATCGTGGTCGGCACTCACGCGCTGATGGGCGAGGAGGTCGCGTTCCGCGATCTCGGCCTCGCCGTGATCGACGAGCAGCATCGGTTCGGCGTGCATCAGCGGATGGCGCTCGGAGCCAAGGGCGATGCGGTCGACATCCTGGTCATGACCGCGACCCCCATCCCGCGCACGCTTGCGCTCTCCGCCTTCGGCGACATGGACATTTCGGTGCTGGACGAGAAGCCGCCGGGACGCCGTCCCATCGACACGCGCCTCGTCCCGGCCGAGCGGACCGGGGAGGTCGCGGACGCGGTGGCACGCGCCATCCGGACGGGCGACCTTGTCTATTGGGTGTGCCCGCTGGTCGCCGAATCGGAGGCCGTTGATCTCGCGGCCGCGGAGGAGCGGTACGCGGAACTCCGCGTCGTGCTGGGCGAGGATGCCGTCGGCCTGGTGCATGGCCGCATGCCCCCTCGCGACAAGGACGCGGCCATGGAGCGCTTCGCGCGCGGCGAGGTGAAGGTGCTCGTGTCGACAACCGTGATCGAGGTCGGGGTCGACGTGTCGCGCGCGGCCGTGATGGTGGTCGAGCACGCGGAGCGGTTCGGGCTCGCCCAGCTTCACCAGCTCCGAGGCCGGATCGGACGCGGCGACCGGCCCTCGACCTGCCTCCTCCTCTACAAGGGGCCGCTCGGCGAGACCGCCAAGGCGCGGCTCGAGACGCTGCGCCGGACCGAGAACGGGTTCGAGATCGCCGAGGAGGACCTGAAGCTGCGCGGCGAGGGCGAGATCCTCGGCGCGCGCCAATCGGGGCTCGCGGCCTTCAAGGTCGCGCGGCTCGACCTCGACGCCGACCTGCTCGCCGTCGCCCGCGACGACGCCCGCCTTCTCATCGAGCGCGATCCGGAGCTGGTCGGGGAACGCGGCCAGGCGCTGCGGGTGCTGCTGTACCTCTTCGAGCGCGACGCGGGAGTCCGGATGCTCAGGGCGGGATGAACGTTAGCGGAGCGCGTCTTCGCCGTCCGCGGGTGATGCGGGTGGGGGCGACGGAGTTCAAATGGCCACCACCTCCGGCACCTTGTCGGCGGGCGGCGTGTTGCGGGAGCGGCCGATGCGCGGCGCCCCGTCGATGATGACCATGCCGATCCCGGGGAGGTCGCCCAGCCGGACGCATTCGAGGAGGTCGCGGCCGGCGGAATGCTGGGCGCGGTCGAGGAGCACGAAATCGGCCGCCCGGCCCTCCTCGATCAGGCCGCAATCGAGCGAGCGCATGCGGGCCGTGTTGCCGGTTCCGAGACAGAAGGCGATCTCGGCCGGGATGTCGCCCAGCGACGACAGCATCGCGATCATGCGCAGGATGCCGAGCGGCTGCACCCCCGAGCCCGCCGGGCCGTCGGTGCCGAGGATCACGCGCTCGAGCTGATCCATCTCGCGAGCGAGCCGGAGCGTGTAGAGCGCGGCGCGCTCGTTGCCGTTATGCACGAGCTCGAGCCCGCGGCCGCAGCCCTCGCAGATGCACCGGATCTCGCGGTCGGCCAGCGCCGTATGTCCGCCGTTCACGTGGCCGACTATGTCCGTGTCGGCTTCGAGGACGACCGCGGAATCGATCAGGCCGGAGCCCGGGATCGACGGGCCGCCGGTGTGGATCGTCGACTGGATGCCGTACTTTCGCGCCCAGCCGACCATCCTCCTCGCGGTCGGCCCATCCTTTACGCCGCCGAGCCCGACCTCGCCGAGGAGGCGCACGCCGGCCTCCGCCAGCTCCTTGAAGTCGCTCTCCTGCATCTCGGGTTCGATGACCGGCGCACCGGCGTGGATCTTCATGCCGCCCGGCCGAAAGGCCGTGAAAGCGCGTTGGGCGAAGATCGCCATGGCCTTGAGACCGACCACGTCCCGCGGGCGGCCGGGCGTGTGCACCTCTCCGGCCGAGATCATCGTGGTCACGCCCCCATGCAACGTCGAATCGATCCAGTTGAGCTGGCTCTGCCGCGGAGTCCAATCCCCCGCCACGGGGTGCACGTGGCTGTCGATCAGGCCGGGAGCGAGCCCCGAGCCGCGCGCATCGACGACGGTCGTCGCCCCATCCTGGTCGACGTCCTTGGCGCGACCAAGGGCCGTGATGCGCCCGCCCACCGCCACGATCGTATCGGCATCGAGGATCGGCTTCGCGAGGTCGCCCGAGAGCAGGAGGCCGATATTGCGGATCACGAGCTTCGCATCGGGATCGATCGTCGGCTGGGCGTCGTGGGCCATGGCGTCACCGTCCGTGAGCAAACGGTGGCGACGGCCGTTGAAGTTCGGCGGCCGACCCGGTATTTCGTCAATACGCAAACACTCCGACGTCAGGCAACCATGTCGTGGGCTTCGCCTTGACGGCAGCTTTCGGCTCGGGACAGAGACCGGCGGCGGGACGGGCTGTACCAATTCCGGCGCCATCCGAGAAAGCGGATCGAGGCTTATGAGCAACTTGAACGAGGAACGAGTCCTGTCGGTCCATCACTGGACCGACACCCTGTTCTCCTTCACGACGACGCGCGATCCGACGTTCCGCTTCCGGAACGGCGAATTCACGATGATCGGCATCAAGGTGGGGACGAAACCGCTCCTGCGGGCCTACAGCCTCGTCTCGGCCAACTACGAGGAGAAGCTCGAGTTCTTCTCGATCAAGGTGCAGGAAGGCCCCCTCACCTCCCGTCTGCAGCATCTCAAGGTGGGCGACCCGATCATCGTCAGCCGGAAGTCAACCGGCACGCTGGTCCTCGACAACCTCAGGCCCGGCCGCAACCTCTACCTGGTCGGCACGGGAACCGGGCTCGCGCCCTTCATGAGCATCATCAAAGATCCAGATACTTACGAGCGTTTCGAGCACATCGTGCTCCTGCACGGCTGCCGACAGGTGAACGAGCTCGCCTATGGCGAGACCATCACCGAGACGCTGCCCGATGACGAGTATGTCGGCGACAGCGTCGGGGAGAAGCTCATCTACTACCCGACGGTCACCCGCGAACCCTTCCGCAACCGGGGGCGCGTGACCGATCTCATCACCTCGGGAAAGCTGTTCGAGGACGCCTCGCTTCCCGCGCTCGATGCGACGCTTGACCGGGTCATGCTGTGCGGCTCGCCGCAGATGCTGGTCGATCTCCGAGCCGTGCTCGACGCCCGCGGCTTCACCGAAGGCAATCACGGCGAGCCTGGCGATTACGTGATCGAGAAGGCCTTCGTCGACAAGTGACCGTTCCGTGCCGCGCGGGCCCTACTCGGCGGCCGGAACGGCGTTCGGCCGCGCGGCCGCGGTCACTTCCCTCAGCTTGAAAAGGCCCGCCTCGCCCTTGTGCATGGCGACCTGGTGGTCGTGCATGGCGACCAGGGTCGAGCGATGACCGATCGAGACGACGGTCGTGTCGGGTAGCTGCTCGGCGATGATGCCGTAGACCATCGCCTCCATGGGTTCGTCGAGCGAGGCCGTCGCCTCGTCGAGGAACAGCCAATCCGGCTTCGCAAGCAGCGCCCGCGCGAGCGAGAGGCGCTGCTGCTCGCCGCCCGACAGGTGATGCGCCCACGCATCCTCGACATCGAGCTTGTCCGTTAGGTGGCCGAGCCCCACCGCCGCGAGCGCCTGCCGGATCGTTCCGTCGTCGTAATGCTCGTCGAGCCCCGGATAGGTCACCGCCGCCCGCAACGTGCCGACCGGGATGTAGGGCTTCTGCGGGATCAGCATGGTCCGCCGGCCTGCCGGGATGTGCACGTGCCCGGAACCGAAGGGCCAGATCCCAGAGATGGCGCGGAACAGCGTCGACTTGCCGGAACCGGACGGGCCCGTGATGAGGGTGGAGGGTCCCTCGCGGAAGGCGAACTCGTCGATGCCGACGATCTCGCGGCCGTCCGGAAGGGCGAGGCGGAGATCCCGCAGGGTCAGGTCGTTGCCGGCGCCCACCGCCTCGACGCCGATCCGGGTGCTGAGCCCGGCCGCCTCCGCCCGCGACATGGAGGCGTTGAAGGTCGTGAGCCGGTCGACGTTCGCCTTGTAGGAGGCGAGCGTCGTGTAGGCGTTGATGAAGAAGGAGAGAGCCGTCTCGACCCGGTTGAACGCGCCTGCGGTCTGCTGGAATTGCCCGAGCGTGATCTTGCCGACGAAATAGGACGGCGCCGCGAGAACGTAGGGAAAGATGACGCTCAGCTGGCTGTAGCCCGCCGTAAAGCTCGTGAGCTTCATGCGGCGGCTCAGGATGTTGAGGAAGTTCGCGACCACCTGCGTGAAGCTCAGGTCGAGGCGTCTGATCTCGGCCTTCTCGCCGCGCAGCAGCGCCACCTGCTCGCCGTATTCGCGGAGCCGGGCGAGCGAGAAGCGGTAGTCGGCCTCCACCGTCTCCTGTCGGAAGTCGAGCCTGATGAGGGGCTTGCCGACGAGATGCGTCAGCCAGGTGCCGATCACCGCGTAGGCGATCACGAGCCAGACGAGGAAGCCCGGAAAGACCGTGTTCGTGCCTGGCACGACGAAATCGTGTGACAGGTCCCAGAGGATGATGACGAACGACACGAGCGTCGCGGCCTGGGATAGGAGCCGGATCGACAGGCTCATGGTCTGGTCGATGAACAGCCGGATATCGGCCTGAATGCGCTGGTCCGGGTTGTCGGTGTCCGATCCCATCAGGGGAATCCGGTAATGGGTCCCGTTCTCCAGCCATCGGGCCGCGGTCCTTCGCGTCATCCATGTCCGCCAGCGGATGTGGAGGGAGTTGTCGACGAAGATCTCGTAGACCGCGATGCTGATCCAGATTGCCGCAAGCGGCATGAAGATGCTGAAGATCTGATACCAGAACGCGTCGATGTTTTTTTCCTGCAAGGTGTTGAACAGGTCGCGCGACCAGAAGTTGAACCGGATCTGCATCGCCACCTGGATGAAGTTGATGGCGATCATCAGGGCGACGAGTCGTGCTCCGACCTGCCCTTCCGTTTGGCCGAACCAGGCGAAGGGCCGTCCGAAAGCCGAGGACGGCGTCGTCGCTCCGAAATAGGGATCGGCGAGCGCCGTGATGGTCCGGATCACCGGGATGAACGACGCCCCGAACACCACGATCGCAAACGCGACGGCCGCGATCGCGGCGGAGGGCGGCGGCATCAGGTCGGCCACGACCACCGGCAGCCAGCCGAGCGCCTTCATGAGATCGCCCGCTGCGAGGAGCAGGTAACCCACCGCATACATTGTGACGAAGATGCGCAGATATCCCGAGATCGCCCGCGAGAGGTAGACGATACCGGCCAGCACGAGCCCGCTCGCGCTTACATAAGGCGACAATTGCCCCGCCAGGAGATTCACCAGCGCGAAGGCGCCGATAGCAATTGCGAAGGCCTGCATCGTGATCCTTGCCAGCTTCTGGCCGCTCGCCGTCGAACCCCTGCCCCTACGCGTCAAGCGCGGGTCCGCCCGTGACCTACACGGGCCCTTACCCGAACGAGCGTTGGAGATCCTAGCGCCTGGAGCCCTGGGGAATGCTCAGCCGCAACGAATCCGACCGCAACGATCGGATCGGCGCCGCAAGTAGCGCGGCGGCGCGCGCTCGTCGCGGCAATTCTCTCACGTCAGAGTGACCGTTCGAACTTTAGCTCGCCGTTCGGACCCTTGATGACCAGGCTGCCGATCTGCGTGTCCCACTTCGCGGAGGTCCGCAGCGCAGTGAGGAACGCCGTCTCGGCGGCCATCCGCTCCTTGTCGCAGCTCTTGCGGGTCAAAGCGAGCGGGCCGACCGCGATACCCTGTTCGCGAAGCGGAAAGGCCGACGTCGAAAAGCTGTTGCAGCCGCCAAAACCCCGCACTCGAAACTGCTCGTCGAGGGTGAAGGCCGGGCGCTCCGTGCCGGAATACGTCTTTCCATTGAAGCTCACCGCGATCCAGGAGGCGCCGAGCGGAAACCGCTTCTCCTCGGCCTTTTTTATCTGCTCGTAACCTGGAGCCTGCTGATCCGAGTTGCCGCGGTTGCGCTTCGATATCTGTGCGCCCGCGGCCGTCCCGGTGGAGACCGCCGCGACAACGATGACGATGCCAAGTGACCGCATGCCCCTTCCCCACATTCCCCAGCACGGGGAACATCATGCAATTCGCGCAAGATTAGGGCAGAGACATCGCGCCCGGTGAAGAGTGGGACCCCGCATCCAGGCGCCGGAATAGGCGCTCGGTGAGCGGGTTCGCGATGCTGAACACGTAATCCAGCGTGTTGACGGTCAGGTCTTCCGTTCCCGAGTTCATCAATTCGCCGACCACATCAAAGACCGCGTCGACCGGACAATGGAGCACGAGCTCGTCGGCTCCCCGTCGGCCCGCGGGGCGGGATGCGCCGAACCGTTCCGTCAGCGCTTGCACGTTCACGCGGGCCGGCTCGATCGCGGCCCTGATCTCGCGCGTGGTGCGGGCCGTCTCCTCGGCCGCGATGCGGGAGAGGACATCGCGCGCCACCGCGCGGGCGGTCGGTCCCCAGGCGGCCGCGAGGGAGGCGACGAGGTTCGCCTCCGAGCGCAGGATCGTGCCGTCATCGAGGATCTTGAGGCCGTTCGCGGCGAGCGTCGCGCCGGTCGTCGTGATGTCGACGATGAGGTCGGCCGTGCCCGATTGAGGAGCGGCCTCCGTCGCGCCGAGACTCTCGACGATGCGGTAATCAACAACCCCTTTCTCGGAGAAGAACCGCCGGGTCAGGTTCAGGTACTTGGTGGCGACGCGGAGGCGCCGCCTGTGCCGGGCCCGCATCTCGTCCGCGACCTCGTCGAGATCGGCCATGGCCCGCACATCGATCCACGATTGCGGGACCGCGACCACGACATTCGCGTGGCCGAAGCCGAGCGGCGTGATGAGTTCCAGACGCCCGTCCACGTCCGGCACGCCCTCGCGCAACAGGTCTTCCCCGGTCACCCCGAGATGCGCGGCGCCGGCAGCGAGCTGCCCCACGATGTCGGAGGCCGACAGGAATAGGATCTCGGCATCGGGCACGCCGGCCAACGTGCCCCGGTAGTCGCGCGATCCCCGCGCCTGCGAGACCGGCAAGCCGGCGCGGCGGAAGAAGGCCGCCGCGTTCTCCTGGAGGCGGCCCTTCGAGGGGACCGCGATCACGAGCGGACCGTCGCTCATCTGCCGTCCTCGGCCGAACGGTCGAGCCAGAAGGAGCAGCCGACCGCCGGCACGGGTCCGCTCCCCCCAAGATGCTCGAGAAGGCGGTCGTAGCGACCGCCCGCGGCCACGTACCAGCCGCCCGGCTGCTCGGCCCGGCGCACCTCGAAGATGAGTCCTGTGTAGTAGTCGAGGGTGCGGACGAAATCGGCAGCAAAGGTCAGCCGCGACAGCTCGATCCCGCGCGCCGCTATGAACCCCGTGCGCTCGTCGAAACGATCAAGCGCCTCTGCGAGATCGAGCGCTTCGTCGCGCGCGAGGGCCCGCACCGCGTCCGACACCTCGTCGAGGTCGCCGCGGATCTCGAGATACCGGCGCAGCACCCGTCGGTCGCGTTCCGGCATGTCACGCGACCTGTTCTCCGCCTTCGACAAAAACCGCTCGGCGATCTCGCCGGCAGAGCGGCCGCCCACCTGTGCGAGACCCGCGATCGAGATAACATCCTCGACGAAGGCTCGCGCCGCATGGTGGTCCTGACCCTGAATGGCGGCTAGAAGACCGTCATAGCTCGACTGACTGGAAGGGCTCTCGGGCTGGACGGCCGCCGCGTGCCCATGGCCGGCCGCGAGCGCGCGAACGATGCGGCGGGTGGACCGCACAGGCAGCGCCACCGCCGCGAACACAGCCGCGAGCAGGCCCATATCGCCGAGCCTGACCTCGTGCGCGCCGCTCTCGACGAGACCGTAGCCGTCGAGCGCCAGCCCGAGAGCGTCCGCATCCGCCGGGCAGATGTCGGTCCGGCCGATCGATTCCATGCCGACTTGCAGAAATTCCCCGGGTCCCTCGTCGCGCTGCCGGAACACGGGTCCGAGATAACAATACTCGCCCAATCGTCGGCCCGACTGGATATGATGACGGCACACCGGGATCGTGTATTCGGGGCGGAGGCAGAACTCTGCGCCGCCGCGATCCTGGGTCAGGAACAGGCGACGCCGCATGTCTTCGCCGGACAGGTCGAGAAAGAGTTCGGCGGGCTGCAGGATCGGCGTATCGACCCGCCCGCAACCATGCCGCTCGAACAGCCTCAGGAGTGGCTCACCTGGCCCGGCCGTGTCGCAAGGTGTCATGGTCGCGCTCCTATCCGAGAACAGGAGCGCGCGCGATAGCTTTCAAGGGAAACGGTGAAGAAGATGTCGGGGCGCGCTGGGGCACCGCCAGTGAGACCGCTCAAATGCGAGCAGAATCAAGACCCATTCACAGGTTAGGCGGCTGACGACCGGCATTGGCGGCCGGCGTCGGCGCAGTATCTGCATGACCGGTCTTCCTGGCGCCCCCGCCGCCATCGCGCTTACCAGACGTCGCAATCGGTTTCCGGCCTCGTTTTCCCACGACTCTCTGGGCGGCGTCGACGACTGCACCGCCGACCGCGCCTACGGCCGCCTGCGCCACCTCCCGCATCAGGTCGCCCGCGCTGCTCGCCGCATCGCCGGCGGCCTCGACGCCCGCCTCGGCCGCCGCCTTGCCCTCGCCGAGAAGCTTCGAGCCGGTCTCGGCCGCGCTTTGCCCGGTCTCCACCATCTTGGCGCCGGCATCCGCGGCGGCCGCGCCGACTTTGGCGCCCGCGTTCAGGAGGGCCGATTTGGCGTCGCCCGCGGCTTCCGTGTTCGCGGCCGCCTTAGTCAGCGACTTCGCGGCGTACATGAGAAGCTCCGCCACCATCACCCGGCCGACATCCGTGTTGAGCGCATGCGCGATCTGGGTGCCGACCGTCTTGAGAGCCTCGCCGACCTGGCTTGGCACGCCGCCGAGCGACGGCGCGTGAACGTCCGGCACGAGCTCGCGGGCTCGCACCTTGGCGGATTTGAGCGCCTTCTTGGCCGTCGACTTGGCTTTGCTCGACGCCTCCATGACCGGTATTCGGACCGCCTCGAGCGCCGTCTGGCTTCCCCGATCAGCGCGAGCCCGGAGACCGGAGCCGGATTTCGCTTTCCCGGCCCTCGCGGCTGTCTTGGCTCCCTTGGCTCCCTTGGCTCCCTTGGCCTTGGTCTTGGCGGCTGGTTTCGGCGCCGTGTGCCTCGCGTCTTGCTTCCGCGCCATCGAAATTACTCCGTGCTCAAGCTTGTCGCGCTAACATCGCAGCCGCGCCAATGTTCCGGTTCCGCCAAGTATTCGCGGTCATATCGTGCGACCTAAATGTCCAGCCCGGCGAGGATCTTCGCCACCTCGCCCACAAGCTGATCCTCGGCGACCGAAACCTGCGCCAATCGCGCCGCGCGATACTCCGCGTTTGAGGCCACCGTTCCGCCGGACGCGGTCCGCCTGGCGCCCTCGATCAGATCCTTGATCTGCACCTCGCCACGCTCCTTTTCCTGCGAGCCCTGGATGACCACGCAGGGAGCGCGACGCCGATCGGCGTATTTCATCTGCGCCTTCATGCCGGCGGACCCGAGATAGAGCTCGGCCCGGATCTTCGCCTCGCGCAGCCGCGCCACCATGCGCTGGTAATCCCCGATCCGATCGCGATCCATGACCAGCACGACCACGGGCCCGACGGCATGGCGGCCGGCCACGATCGGGCTCTCGATGTGCTGCAGGGCGGCGAGGAGGCGAGACACGCCGATCGAGAAGCCGGTCGCCGGCACGGCCTCCTGGCGGAAGCGGCCGACGAGCCCGTCATACCGCCCTCCCCCGGCCACCGAGCCGAAGCGGACGGTCTGGCCCTCGTTGTTGACGATCGGGAAGGTCAGCTCGGCCTCGTAGACCGGGCCGGTGTAGTATTCGAGGCCGCGCACGACGGAGGAGTCGACAACAATCCTGTCCCCTCCGTACCCGGCGGCTCTAACGAGTTGCTGGATGGTGTCTAGCTCACCGCGGCCTTCGCCGTACTTGCCGTCGAATGGGTCAAGCTGGCGATCTCCAGAAGCCGCAATACCACTTCCGGATATGCCCAACCCGGCTTCGTCGCTTTGGAGCCGCTCCTCCAGAATGAAGTCGATCGCTGTCTCACTCAATCCGGCACCCTTCGTGAAATCCCCGCTGTCATCCCTGCGTCCGGGCCCGAGCAGCTCTCGCACTCCGCTTTCTCCGAGGCGGTCCAGCTTGTCGATCGCCCGCAGAACGGTCAGCCGCCGCCCGGCATTCTCCTCCCCGGCAAGCCCGATCGCCTCCATGACCCCGTCGAGCACCTTCCTGTTGTTGACCTTCACCAAATACTGCCCGCGCCGAACGCCCACCGCCTCCAACGTGTCCGCCATCAGCATGCACATCTCGGCATCCGCTGCGACCGATGCTGACCCGACCGTGTCGGCGTCGAATTGCATGAACTGGCGGAAGCGGCCGGGACCGGGCTTCTCGTTCCGGAACACCCAGCCGGCACGGAAGCTACGATAGGGCAAGGACAGGCTCTGCGCGTCGAGGCCCTCGGCCACGTGGCGGGCGAGCGGAGCCGTGAGGTCGTAGCGGAGCGACAGCCATTGCTCGTCGTCGTCCTGGAACGAGAACACGCCCTCGTTCGGGCGATCCTGGTCCGGCAGGAACTTGCCGAGCGCGTCCGTGTATTCGACGAAGGGCGTCTCCAGAGCCTCGAAGCCGTAGAGCTCGTAGGTTTTGCGGATCGCCTCCAGCATGCGGTGGGTAGCGGCGAGGTCCGCGCCCGGCCGGTCGGCGAAGCCGCGCGGCAGCCGGGCCTTCAGGATGTCGGCCTTGGACATGGGTGTTTTCGAGTTTGTGTCGGAGACCGTTTCCGTAGACGCCGCTTCCCGGCGTCGCAAGACGGCGTCGCTCATCCCTCGGCGCTCCGGGGCGGCCTCCTCGTCATCGGACCGGGGTGTGTTCCGGGTTGCCGCCTCCGGCGAACCACGAACTACGGGTATCACTCCACGGTGACGGACTTCGCGAGGTTCCGCGGCTGGTCCACGTCTTTCCCCATGAAGACGGCGGTGTGGTAGGCGAGAAGCTGGGCCGGCACCGCGTAGACGAGCGGCGCCACGACCGGATCGCAATCCGGCATGATGAGCGTCCCCATCGTGGCGAGACCCGCCGCTTCCGAGCCGAGCTTGTCGGTCAGGAGCAGGATGCGGCCGCCCCGGGCCGCCACCTCCTGCATGTTCGACATCGTCTTCTCGAACACCGCGTCGTGCGGCGCGATGACGATCACGGGTATCGTCTCGTCGATCAGCGCGATCGGGCCGTGCTTCAGCTCGCCCGCCGCATAGCCCTCCGCGTGGATGTAGGAGATCTCCTTCAGCTTCAGCGCACCCTCGAGCGCGAGCGGGAAGGAGGTGCCGCGGCCGAGATAGAGCACGTCCTTGGCCTTCGCGATCTCGCGGGCCAGCGTCTCGATCTCGGGCTCGACATGCAGCGCCTCCGTCATCAGGCCCGGGACGGCGATCAGCGCGTCCACGAGCCGCCGCTCCTCCACCTCCGGCAGCGTGCCGCGGGCGCGGCCGGCCGCGATGGCGAGCGAGAGCAGGACCGCGAGCTGGCAGGTGAAGGCCTTGGTGGACGCGACCCCGATCTCCGGCCCGGCGAGCGTCGGCGCGAGCGCCCCGCTTTCACGCGCGATGGTCGAGGTCGGGACGTTGACGACCGACAGCACGTGCTGCCCCTGCGCCTTGGCGTAACGGAGCGAGGCCAAGGTGTCGGCCGTCTCGCCCGATTGCGACACGAAGATCGCGAGCTCGCCCGGGTCGAGCGGGGCCTCGCGATAACGGAACTCTGACGCGACATCGATATCGACCGGCAGCCGGGCCAGGCGCTCGAACCAGTATTTCGCGACGAGGCCGGCGTAATAGGCGGTCCCGCAAGCCGAGATCGAGATCCGTTTCAGGGACGCGAAGTCGAAGGGCAGCTCCGGCAGGCAGGCCCGGCCCGACGCGAAATCGATGTAGCGCGCGATGGTGCGGCCGACGACCTCCGGCTGCTCGTAGATCTCCTTCGCCATGAAGTGGCGGTGGTTGCCCTTGCTGGCCACGAAGGAGCCCGTCGGGATGGTTTGACGGGGCCTCTCGACCGGATGGCCGTCCATGTCGCGCACCACCACACCGCTCCGGGTGAGGACCGCCCAGTCGCCGTCCTCCAGGTAGGAGACCTGATCCGTGAGCGGCGCGAGCGCGAGGGCGTCGGACCCGAGATACATCTCGCCATCGCCGTAGCCGATCGCGAGCGGCGCGCCATGGCGCACGCCGATGAGCTGGTCCGTCTCGCCCTCGAACAGGAACGCGAGCGCGAAGGCGCCGCGCAGACGGGGCAGGGTCGCGGCGACGGCCTCGAGGGGCGACTTTCCCTGCCTGAGCTTGTGAGTGACAAGCTGGGCCACGACCTCCGTGTCCGTCTCGGTCTCGAAGACCACACCTTCGGTCTCCAGCTCGCGCTTGAGCTCGCGGAAGTTCTCGATGATGCCGTTATGGACGACCGCGAGCTTGTCGGTCGCGTGCGGGTGGGCGTTGATCTCGTTCGGGCGCCCGTGCGTCGCCCAGCGCGTGTGCCCGATCCCGATCGCGCCGGTGAGGGGGGCCTCGGAGAGCTTCAGCTCGAGGTTGCGGAGCTTCCCCTCGGCGCGGCATCGGGTCAGATGCCCGTCCTCGAGCGTAGCGACCCCGGCCGAATCATAGCCGCGGTATTCCAGGCGCTTCAGCGCGTCGAGCACCTGCGCGGCGACGGGGTTCTTGCCAAGGATTCCAACGATGCCGCACATCTCATCCGCTCCGCAGCCCGAAATCGGCGCCGCCACCATAGCCCATGTTAGCCTGCCGACGTGAACAAAGGCCAATCAAGATAAGATGCCCGAACGGTGCGTACGTTTCGGCCGGCTACGGGTCGGGGCTCTTGCGTGGCGGGGCCCAGCCTTCCTTGACGACCTGACGCCCCCGGCCAAGCGCCAAGGCGTCTGCCGGAACGTCATTCGTGATGACAGAGCCCGACCCGATATAGGCACGGTCGCCGACCGTGACCGGCGCGACGAGGGAGGTGTTGGTGCCGATGAAGGCGTCCTTCCCGATCGTCGTCCGATGCTTCCGGACGCCGTCGTAGTTGCAGGTGATGGTCCCTGCCCCGACATTCGTGCCCTGGCCTATGGAGGCGTCGCCCAGATAGGCGAGATGGTTCGCCTTCGCGCCGGCGCCCAGTTCCGCGTTCTTCACCTCGACGAAATTGCCGACATGGACGCCGCGCCCGAGAACCGCGCCGGGTCTCAGCCTCGCGAACGGCCCGATCACCGACCCGCTCTCGATGCGCGCCCCCTCGATGTGGGAGTACGACCTGATCGTGACGTCGTCGCCGACCTGCACCCCCGGGCCGAACCATACGTTCGGCTCCACGACGACGTCGCGGCCAAGACGCGTATCAGCCGATAGGAACACCGTCTCCGGCGCGACCAGCGTCGCGCCCGCGATCATGGCGGCCGAGCGCAGACGCATCTGAAACGCGGCCTCCGCCTGCGCCAGCTGAGCGCGGTCGTTGACGCCGAGAACCTCCGTCTCCGGGGCGGTGACGACGACGGCCCGCTCTCCCAAACCGACCGCGATCTCGACCGCATCGGTGAGATAGTGCTCGCCCTTCGCATTCGCGTTTCCGATGGCCTCGAGCAGCCGGAGCGCGATGTCGCCGCGGAGCGCCATCAACCCGGCATTCGAGAGCCTGATCGCTCGCTCCTCGTCCGAGGCGTCGCGCTCCTCCCGGATCGCCGTGAGCCGGTTCCCCTTCACGAGAAGGCGGCCGTAACCCGTCGGGTCTGCGGCCTCGAAGGCGAGCACGGCCACGGCGGCGCCCTCCGCCAGGGGTCGACGCAGACGCGCAAAGGTGTCCGCGGTCACGAGCGGCGTGTCTGCATAGGCGACGATGACATCGTCCAAGCCCTCGACGAGAGCCGGCCTTGCGGCCAGGACAGCGTGAGCCGTCCCGAGGCGCTCGGCCTGAATGGCGAGGCCGGACGCGGGGCAGGCTTCGCGGGCTTCGCGAGCAACGTCGTCGCGGCCAGGCCCGGCCACGACCACGACCCGATTTGCTCCGGCCCCTTGCACCTCGGCCAGGACATGGGCCAGCATGGAGCGGCCGGCGATCCTGTGAAGCACCTTCGGAAGGGCGGATCGCATCCGCGTGCCCTCGCCAGCCGCCAGGATGATTGCTAAGCACGTCCTCTGTCGCCCGACAGGCGTGGTTGAAGGTGCGTCGTCCATGGATTCGTCTCGACGGAACGCGAGGTGGTTCCGCCAGCACCTATCGCAGGACGCTTCCCTTCGGCAAACCGGGCCGGTCGCGTGGAGCTGCCGCTGATGCATCGGGGGGGCTCGTCGCAGAAGCCAGGCCCGGGCCGACGGGACGTCGTCGGCGGGATCGGGGCCGGACTGGCGGCGCTCGTTGCGTCGGGCAACGCGGCCCGGGCGCAGGTCAACAATCCGAACACGCTCATTCAGGCGGCGCTGGGTGAGGGTCAGCGCTTCACCGCCGCCGCAGTCACGGAACTCGCTCGGACGATCTCACGTCGGCCCTATGTCGCCCCCTCGAGCGACCTTGCCGAACCGTTCTCCGGCCTCAGCTACGAGCGCTACGTCGCCATCAAGGCGCTGCCGGCAGGCCGGATCTGGGACGGCGAAGCCCGAGGCTTTGTGGCCGAGCCGCTTGCACGAGGCTTCGTCTTCACCACGCCCGTGACGCTGTTCACGGTCGAGGATGGCCAGGTCCGCCGGGCAGTGTTCGACCGCACCCGCTACGATTTCGGAGGCCTGGTCGTGCCGCCAAACGCCCCCGATCCGGGCTTCTCGGGCGTCCGGATCGAGGCGATGACGCCCGGCGCGCCGCCCTTCGAGTTCGCGATCATTCAGGGTGCGACGTTCATCCGGGGCGCCGCGCGGGGGCAGAATTTCGGCATCATTGCGCGCGCGCTCACCCTGAAAGCGGCGGAGACGCGGGGCGAGGAGTTCCCGGCGTTCCGTGCGTTCTGGCTCGAGCGCCCGATCGCAGGCACCAGCACCCTCGTGATCCACGGGCTTGTCGATTCCGAATCCGTGGCCGGGGCTGTCCGGATGACGTTCAGGCCCGGCGAGGCGACGATCGTCGATGTCGAGACGACGCTGTTTCCGCGCGTCAACCTGGAGCATGTCGGGCTGGGGGGTGCCGGAGCGACGTTCCTGTTCGGCCCAAACGTGCGCCGCACCACGGACGACGCCCGCCCGGCCGTCCACGACGCGTCCGGGCTCAGCATCCTGAACGGGCAGGGGGAGTGGCTGTGGCGGCCCCTGAACAACCCGGACACGCTCCAGGTGTCTGCGTTCCTGGACGATTCGCCGAAGGGCTTCGGTCTCTTGCAGCGCGAGCGCGACTTCACCGCCTTCCAGGATGACGTCCAGCACTACGAGGGGCGGCCGAGCCTCTGGATTGAGCCTATCGGTGAGTGGGGCCAAGGCGCGGTCCAGTTGATCGAGATCCCTTCCGACGCCGAGGTGAACAAGAACATCCTCGTCTACTGGCGCCCCAAGGCGGTCATGCAGGCGGGCTCGGAGGTGACGCTCGCATATCGGCAATTCTGGTCGTGGGCGCCGCCGGAGCGGCCGCTTCTCGCGACCGTGACGTCGACGCGGTCCGGGCGGGGCTCGACCGGCCGGCGACGCCGCTTCGTCGTGGAGTTCGCGGGAGATCCGCTGGCCGACACCGTTCCGGATCTCAGGGCGGCCCTCACCGCCTCTCCGGGTGCGATCCAGGGTACGAGGCTCTGGTCCTACTTTGAGCGAAAGAGCGTCAGGGTGACGTTCGAACTCGATCCCGGAAACGAAACGGCTTGCGAGATGAGGCTCGTGCTGCAATCCGGGGCGAAACCCCTGAGCGAGACATGGCTTTATCGTTGGACGCCCTAGACCGGACGCGGACGCACCCGCCGGCGGCCCGGCCCGAACCTCATCTGCCGCTCGAGAGCCGGCTCGCGATGCCTACGCAGTCGCTGTCCGTCTGGACGGCTGAGGATCAGGCGGAGGCTGAGAGGCGGCGGACGCCCCAGTCTCCCTGGCTCGCCAGGGCTTTCGTGTATGGCGGGGCGGCGCTCCTCACCGCCTATGGCGCGCGCGAAATGTATTTCGTCGTCTCGGTCAGCCGCACGACGATCCTGCAATATGGATTGCTGACCCTCTTCGTGATCAACTTCTCCTGGATCGCGCTCGCCTTTACGAGCGCGGTGCTCGGCTTCGCGAAGCTCGCCCTCATGTCCCGGGGCGACGCGCGTCCCCGTGGGGCCGTGAGGTCGCGCACCGCGATCGTGATGCCGGTCTACAACGAATTGACCTCGCGCACCTTTGCGGCCGTGGAGGCGATCCGACGCTCGGTCGAGGAGACCGGTCAGGGATCGGCATTCGACTATTTCATCCTATCCGACTCGACGAGCCCGGACGCGTGGATTGCCGAGGAGCGCGCGTTCTTCGCGCTGCGAGAGAAGATCGGGCCTGAGTCCCGAGTCTACTACCGCCATCGGGAGAAGAACCACCACCGCAAGGCTGGGAACATTGCCAATTTCGTCACCCGCTGGGGCGGCGCCTACGCGCACATGATCGTGCTCGACGCCGACAGCCTGATGACGGGAGAGTGCATCCTCGCCTTGACGGACGCCATGGAGGCGGATCCGAGCGCCGGCATCATCCAGACGCTCCCTCTTCTCGTGAACCGCAACACCCTCCTGGCCCGTCTCCAGCAATTCGCCGCCCGTGTGGCGGGACCCGTGATCGCGACCGGCCTCGACGCCTGGTCGGGCCGGGACGGCAACTATTGGGGCCATAACGCGATCATCCGGACCCGCGCCTTCGCGGCCCAATGCGGGTTGCCGGACCTTCCCGGCCAACCGCCCTTCGGCGGCCATGTCCTAAGCCACGACTTCGTCGAGGCGGCCCTCATCCGCCGCGCCGGCTGGTCGGTCTATATGATCCCCAACCTCGCCGGCAGCTACGAGGAAAGCCCGCCCTCGCTGATCGATCTTTCGGTGCGGGACCGCCGCTGGTGCCAGGGCAACCTCCAGCATTCGCGGGTCATCGGAGCCCGCGGCCTCCGTCTCGCGACGCGCCAGCATTTCGCGACCGGGATGATGGCCTATCTCGCGTCCCCCTTCTGGCTCTTGCAGCTCGTGGTCGGCCTCGCCCTCGTGCTCCAGACGACCTACATCCGCCCGGAATATTTCAGCCGCGACTTACGGCTCTTCCCGGCCTGGCCGCGGTTCGATCCGGAGCGCGCGCTGTGGCTCTTCGCGCTCACCATGGGAATCCTGCTCGCCCCGAAGGTGTTCGGCGTCACCCTCATGCTGGCGGACCGCGAGAAGCGCCGGGCCTGCGGGGGCGCGATCCGGCTTTTCATCTCCTTCGTGATCGAGATCGTACTCTCCGCACTAATCGCGCCGATCTTGATGCTCGTCCAATCGGGATCGGTGTTCCAGATCATCGTCGGCGGCGATACCGGCTGGAACCCGCAACGGCGCGACGACGGCTCGATCCCGCTTCGCGACATCGTGCGACGCCACAGGTGGCATACGGTGCTCGGCCTGGTCGCGGGCATCTCGGCGTTCCTCATTGCGACGTCCTTGTTCCTGTGGATGTCGCCGACGATCCTCGGCCTCGTCCTCGCCATCCCGCTGTCGTGGCTATCCGGTTCGCTTGCGACCGGACTGACGCTGAAGCGCCTTGGCCTGCTCCTGACGCCCGACGAGATGCGCCCGCCCCCCATCGTGGCCGACTCGAACGCGTTGCAGAAAGAGAACGCCGCGCGCGGCTTCGACGAGGACGATGGCCTCCTCGTCCTCTACCGCGATCCCGAGTTCCGCGAGCGCCACGAGGCGATGCTGCCGCACCGGCCGCACCGCAGCCGAGGCGAGTTCGACGCCGAGCGGGTGATGGCAGAAGCCAAGATCATCGACGCGGCCACCATCGGCGAGGCGACCGGCTGGCTCCGGCCGCGCGAGCGCATGGTCGTCCTGAACGACCGGGCGCTCCTCAGCCTCGCCGTGCGGCTTCAGGCCTAGCGATTTCGGCTGTCGCGGCCGGCCCGGCGTGATAAGAGGAGACCACACTCGAGCGCACCGGCCTTGGACGTCCTCGTCCCACGTCCGGGCCCCGCCTGCTCTGCAGGTCGCCCAGCAAGCACGTCTTGGAGGAACAATGAAACGTCGTGAATTCATCGCAGCCGGTGCCGTGACCCTCGCGGCCGCGGACGCGGCGCAGGCTCAGCAGACCCCGACCCTCGGCGGGGCACCTGGAACTTCTCCGGTTGCGTCTCCCGCCGTGGTCTCGTCCATGCCGGAGCTCCGCTGGCGGCTGACCTCGGGCTTCCCGAAATCGCTCGACACCATCTACGGCGCGTCCGACCTGTTCTCGAGATACGTCTCGGACGCGACCGACGGCCGCTTCCAGGTTCAGCCCTTCGCGGCGGGCGAGATCGTTCCGACCCCGCAGGCGATCGACGCGGTGGCGAACAACACGGTCGAGATGGCGCACACCGCCTCGTACTACTACGTCGGCAAGGAACCGACATACGGCATCCTGACCGCGGCCCCGTTCGGGCTCAACACGCGCCAGCAGAACTCCTGGTTCTACCACAATGGCGGCAACGAGCTCGCGAACGAGTTCTACGGCAAGAGCGGCCTCTACGCGCTCCCCGGCGGGAACACCGGAACCCAGATGGGTGGCTGGTTCCGGAAGGAGATCAAGACCGTCGAGGACCTGAAGGGCCTGAAGATGCGCATCGCCGGCATCGCCGGCAACGTGATGCAGAAGATGGGCGTCATCCCGCAGCAGATCCCGGGCGGCGACATCTATCCTGCGCTCGAGCGCGGCACGATCGACGCGACGGAATGGGTTGGCCCCTACGACGACGAGAAGCTCGGCTTCAACAAGGTTGCGCCGTTCTATTACTATCCCGGCTGGTGGGAAGGCGGCGCCACGATCCACTTCTGGTTCAACAAGGAGAAATTCGCCGGGCTGCCGAAGGCGTACCGCGCGATCGTCGAGGCCGCGGCCGCCTACGCCAATATCGACATGACGGCGAAGTATGACGCGAAGAACCCAGGCGCGCTCCGCCGGCTGGTCAGCGCCGGCGCCCAGCTGCGCCCGTTCAGCCAGGAGATCATGGAAGCCTCCCTGAAGGCTTCGAACGAGATGTACGAGGAGAACTCGGCCAAGAGCGCCGATTTTAAGAAGATCTGGGACAACATGAAGGCCTTTCGGAGCGAGGAATATCTCTGGTTCCAGGTCGCCGAGTACAATTACGACAACTTCATGATCCGGGCCCGCGCACGGGGTTTCTGATCACCAGCTTCCATCCTCTACCAACGGCCGGCTCTCAGGAGTCGGCCGTTTTCGTGTGAGACCGCGCTCATGCAGCGTGGCCCAAAGACGCCGAGCGATCACGGGCCGCGATGATCACGCGGCGGCTCATTTGGGCGCTCGGCTCCTCTCAACTCGTCTGCTGGGGCATCTCCTATTACCTGATCGCGGTGTTCGGTGAGGCAATCGCGGCCGAGACCGGTTGGTCGCTGACCGTCGTGTACGGCGGCTTCTCGGCCGCGATCGTCGTGATGGGCCTGGTCTCGCCCGTCGTCGGACGCGTCATCGACCGGCATGGCGGCCGGCCGGTCATGGTGACGGGCTCGGTCCTGATCGCGCTTGGCTGCACCGCTCTCGCGCTCGCCCGGAGCCTTCCCGCTTATTACGCCGCCTGGCTCTGTCTCGGGCTCGCGATGCGCATGTCGCTGTACGACGCCGCGTTCGCGACGCTCGCCCGGCTCGGCGGGCGGGCCGCCCGACGTCCGATCTCGCAGATCACGCTCCTTGGCGGTCTCGCCTCGACCGCGTTGTGGCCGATCGGGCAGACGTTGAACGCGGCCTATGGATGGCGCATTGCGCTCCTGGTCTATGCCGGACTGGCGCTCGCGACGGTTCCGCTGCACCTCCTCATCCCGGCTGGCCGCAGCGATGACCAAGCTGTCGGCGCACCCGTTTCGGCGCAGGAGATCGCGCCGCTCGCCAGGACGGAGGACGACCGGCGGTTCGCGGGCGCCCTCTATGCGGCCGGGCTGATGCTGACCACGTTCCTGGCCTCCGCCATGTCCGCGCACCAGATCGCCCTCTTGACCGGGCTCGGCCTCGCCACAGCGAGCGCGGTCTGGGTCTCGACCTTGAGGGGCGTCGGCCAATCCGCGGCGCGGCTCTGCGAGATCCTGTTCGGACGCCGGCTCGATCCGCTCACGCTGGGCGTGATGGCGACCGCGCTCCTGCCGATCGGCTTCGGGGCCGGCTACTGGGCGGGCGGGTCGCTCGCGGCCGCCCTCGCCTTCTCGCTCCTCTACGGCGCCGGAAACGGGCTCGGTACGATCGTACGAGGGACGCAGCCCCTGGTGCTGTTCGATCCCGCCGTCTACGGCAGCCTCGTCGGTCGCCTGGCGGCGCCGAGCTTCTACGTCGCGGCCGCCGCGCCGATCACGTTCGCCTGGACCATCGAGCGCTTCGGCGAGCCGGCCGCCCTGACCCTCGCGGTGGCGGTCGGCATCCTCGCCCTAGCCTGCGCAGCAACCCTCCGGTGGCGCTTCCGCGAGCGCCGGCCCGTCATCTCCTGAGGTCGGGCGGGACCGCCTCGGCGGCGAGCGCGGCGAGAGCCTCCTCCAGGCCGAGGCCGGTCTGGTCCCGTGAGCCCAGCCGCCGCATCGAGACCCGGCGCTCCTCGGCCTCGCGCCGGCCGAGCACCAGCAGCACCGGCACCTTGGCGAGCGAATGCTCGCGAACCTTGTAATTGATCTTCTCGTTGCGGAGGTCCGCCTCGACGCGGAGTCCGGCTTGCCGCGCGACCGCGACCACCTCGCCCGCATAGGAATCAGCGTCGGACGTGATGGTTGCGACCACGACCTGGACGGGTGCGAGCCAAAGCGGGAAGTGACCCGAATAATGCTCGATGAGGATGCCGAGGAAGCGCTCCATCGAGCCGCACACCGCGCGATGCACCATCACGGGCGCCTTCTTATTTCCGTGCGTGTCGATATAGCTGGCCCCGAACCGCTCGGGCAGGTTGAAGTCGACCTGCGTCGTGCCGCACTGCCAGTCGCGTCCGATGGCGTCGCGCAGCACGTACTCGAATTTCGGACCGTAGAAGGCGCCCTCGCCCGGGTTGATCGCCGTCTTCACGCGCCCGCCGGACGCGGCCGCGATCTCTGTCAGAACGCGGCCCATCACGGCCTCGGCGTGATCCCAGGACTCGTCCGACCCGACGCGCTTGTCGGGGCGAGTCGAGAGCTTCACGATCATCTCACCGAAGCCGAAATCTGCGTAGGTTCGCAGGATGAAGTCGTTGATGGCGAGGCACTCCGCCGCGAGTTGGTCCTCGGTGCAGAAAACGTGGGCGTCGTCCTGCGTGAAGGCCCGGACCCGCATCAGACCGTGCAGGGCGCCGGACGGCTCGTAGCGCGAGACCGAGCCGAACTCGGAATAGCGTACCGGGAGGTCGCGGTAGGATTTCACGCCCTGCTTGTAGATCTGCACGTGGCCGGGGCAGTTCATCGGCTTGATGGCGAAGGTGCGCTCGTCCTCCGTCACCGTGACGAACATGTTCTCTCGATACCAGTCCCAGTGACCCGACGTTTCCCAAAGCGACTTGTCGAGGATCTGGGGGGCGTTGACCTCCTGGTAGCCGGCAGGCCCGAGCCGCCGGCGCATGTAGGCGATCAGGTTCTGGAACAGCGTCCAGCCGTTCGGATGCCAGAAGACGACGCCGGGTCCCTCCTCCTGGAAGTGGAAGAGGTTCATCTCGCGACCGAGGCGGCGGTGGTCGCGGCGCTCGGCTTCATCGAGCTGCGTGAGGTAGGCCTGGAGGTCCGCCTCGCTGCGCCACGCCGTGCCGTAGATCCGCTGCAGCATCGGGTTGTTGGAATTGCCGCGCCAATAGGCGCCGGCGAGCTTCAGAAGCTTGAAGCCGTTGCCAATCCCGCCGGTCGAGGCGCCGTGCGGCCCCCGGCAAAGGTCCAGCCAGGCGCCTTGGCGATAGATCTTGAGAGCCTGGTCCTCAGGGATCGCGTCGATCAGCTCGAGCTTGTAGGTCTCGCCCCGTTCGGCGAACCATGCCATGGCGGCCGCGCGGTCCCAGGTCTCGCAGGTGATGGGGGCGTTCCGGGTGATGATCTCCCGCATCTTCGCCTCGATCGCGGCAAGGTCCTCGGGGTGGAACGGCTCGTCGCGCGCGAAGTCGTAATAGAAGCCGTTCTCGATCACCGGGCCGATCGTGACCTGGGTGCCGGGATAGAGATCCTGCACCGCCTCGGCCATGACATGGGCGGCGTCGTGCCGGATCAGCTCCAGCGCCTCCGGCGCGTCTCGGGTAACGATCTCGATCGCGGCGCCGTCCGGCACCGGGGCGGACAGGTCGCGCACCACGCCATCCGCCTTCAAGGCCATGGCGCGCTTGGCGAGCGATGTCGAAATTCCCGCCGCGACAGCCGCACCGGTTGTTCCAGGCGGGAACTCGCGGACCGCCCCATCGGGAAAGGTGAGCTGGATCATCGGTGTCGTTTCAGGAGGGCGAGGCCGCCCGACCGGACGCCTCAAGTCAGGTCTCCCTTGCGCAAACCGGGGCCGAGAACAAGCCGGGCGACATCGACGCCCCGGCCTGCATCCTCCACGGGAAAGTCGCGGCGTCCTGGGATCGGAGGATCACAGGACGGAATGATCGAGGATACAGGGATCAAGGGCAGGCCGACCCTGAACCGTCCGTCGGACGCGAAAGGCCTCAGCTGTCGCGCCCTCCGGTCGCGGCTTGACCGGAACCGATCCAGGCCGGCAAAAGCGCTGGCCCGGGTCATGCCACATCACCGACCGGAGCAGGTGGCGCGCCGCATGAGGATTTGCTTGATCGGAACCCGTTGGTTCGGGGCCGAGATGTTCCGGCTCCTGTCTGAGCGCGGCCATGACATCTCGGTGCTGGCAACCAACGGTGACGATGCGCTCGCGGGCGCGGCCGGCGCGGCCGGCGCGTCGCTCACCATCCGGCACGAGCCGCGAACCGTGGCCGGCCAGGACCTGCCGCCAGGCAGGTTCGACGTGATCGTCGCGGCCCACACGCACGCTTTCCTGACAGCGTCCGCGCGGGAACGCGCCCCCATCGCGATCGGGTACCACCCGTCGCTGCTGCCGCGCCACCGCGGCATGGCGGCCGTCGAGTGGACGATCAAGTGCGGCGACCCGATCGCAGGCGGCAGCGTCTATCACCTGTCCGGCGGGATGGATGCGGGCGCGCTCGCGGCCCAGGATTGGTGCTTCGTGTACCCGGACGATGACGCGAGCACGCTCTGGCGGCGTGCCCTCGCCCCGATGGGGCACCGGCTGCTGCTTAAGGTCGTGCAGGACATCGCGACGCGAGGCGCTGCCGACGCCGTCGAGCAGGATCCCCGCGCCGTCACATTGGCGCCTGCCCTGACCGATGAGCCCGGGCCCTGAGCCTCGGACGAAGTCTCTGGTGAGCGCGCTGGGACTCGAACCCAGGACCTACTGATTAAAAGTCGCCGGATTAGGGATTAACGATACCGGCGCTTCTTCCTCCCAAACGGCCGAAAACTGCTGCTATGTCAAAAGCGTGTCCGTTGACGTGACTGGACACGCGGCGTCATAACTCACACCAAGAAGCGTGCGAGTGGCCGGACACAAGCCGGACACGGCACAGATGGAGCGGGGTTATGCACATCAACGAGACGGCCGCGAAGTCGGCACCTGCACCTGCGACCGGCAACGTTGTCCACTATGATGGAAAGCTCAAGGGTTTCGGCTTGAGGGTGACGGCTAAGGACGCACGCTCCTTCGTCCTCAACTACCACCTGCACGGCCGCGAGAGGCGCTTCACGATCGGTCGATATCCGACTTGGTCCGCCATGCTTGCCCGCAAGGAAGCCGAGCGATTGAAGCGCCTCGTCGATCTTGGCGAAGACCCGTTGGCCACGCGGATTGAGGCACGTCAGGCCCTGACGGTGTCCGAACTATGCGCCGAGTACGAAAAGCGTCATCTGCCCCGCAAGCGGCCCTCATCGCAGCGGGACGACCTGTCGATGATCAAGAGGATCATCAAGCCGGAGTTCGGGAACAGGAAGGCTGCCTCCCTCTCATTCGCCGATGTCGAGCAACTGCACAGCACCATCAGCGCGCGCGCTCCCTATCAGGCCAACCGGCTACTCGCCCTGTTGTCGAAAATCTACTCGCTCGGGATCAAGTGGGAGTACGTGACGAACAACCCCACCAAGGGGATCGAGCGGAACTCCGAACACCCCCGGCAACGCTACCTTGACGATGGAGAGCTTGCCCGCCTGTTAAAGGCCCTCGACGAGCGATCCGACAACCCCGCAGCGAACGCCGTGAGGCTTCTCGTGCTCACAGGCGCTCGACGATCCGAAGTCCTGTCGGCAACGTGGGAGCAATTCTCGTTCGACGGGAACCAGTGGGAGAAGCCGGCGGGTTCGACGAAGGCCAAGCGTATGCATCGCATACCCGTGTCGGATGAGGCCGGCCTTCTGTTGCAGGACATGCGCGCGGCCGATCCCGAGGGCAAGCACCTCTTCCCGAGCCGAGTTCGTGGCCAACCGATCGGCGATATTACGACCTTCTGGCAGGACGTGTGTCGATCGGCCAAGCTCCAGGGTGTTCGCCTTCACGATCTCCGGCACACCTTCGCCAGCCACATCGCTTCGGCCGGCAACTCGCTGCCCCTCATCGGTGCGCTGCTTGGTCATACGCAAGCACAAACAACGCAGAGATACGCCCACCTTCTGGATGATCCTCTTCGGAAGGCGGTGAACTCCTACGGACAGAAAATTAAATCCAAGCGGCCGCAAGTTGAGGAAGGTGAACTTCAAGCCTCCTCTTGACAGAGATGGCACTCCAGTGTGAAGGAGGCAATGTCCGAACCTGGAGGGTAGTGACGGCTCATGCCGAGTACTGCCCGTAGGGCGACGCAGAACATCGGCGATAAGACAACGTCGCCTTGAGGGTTCTGCAATGAAGTTGGTTCTCAAGGATCAGGCTCGGAAGAATAGCGACGCTGGCACCCCTCTTCAGGGTGACCTCGTCGATCGGGAGCAAGCAGCCCGACTGCTTGGCGTAAGCGCACGCACGCTAGATCGGTGGCATCTTCTACGTGAGGGGCCGCCTCGCGTCCGGATCGGTCGATTGGTCCGCTACCGCATCAGTTCGATCCAAACCTGGATCATCAAGAATGAGACGACGCCCATGCGGGGCGTAGCCGAGCGCCCTGAAACTTGGCAGGGGCATGCTGCCCGATCTCCCGACACCTGATCACACGATAAGACCCCCGTCCTGTTGGTCCAGGCCGAGGGTCTCGAATTGGCTCATCCGAATGCGGTTCGCAACAAGCGGTACCTCGCTACCTCACGCGAGATGGCTGCGCAACACGGAAGCCTTGCGGCCATGTCGAAGGTCACGACGAACCCATCCAACAACCCGCCCGCCTATCTCAACTGCGCGAAGGCGAAGGCGGAACTCATAGCATGGCCGCCGAGCATGCGACCCGCCAAGCCGGTCCATAGCAGGGTGGCTTCCCGAGCCGAGTTGAGGGCCTTCGCGGCTCAATATCCGAAGGCGGCCAAGCTGTTCGGCACCATCGTCGTCAAGTGGCAGGCTTCCGGTGCTCGACACCGCAGCGAGAACGGTTGTTGGGCGGCCTACACGCACGCGGAATGGTGTGAGTGGGTCGGGCTCCGGTCGGCAAGCATGCTCAAGGAGCATCTCGATCGGTTGAACGGAGCGGGATTGATCGAGCGGACGCTCGGCAAGTTCGGAGGGGGCCGGGTCGTGAGCTTCATCCGCCCTACGCCTCAAGGTCTAGCGCTCTCAAAGCCCCGTTCCGAGGATTGGAAGCATCTCGGCGTCGACCCACCCACCGTCGAGACCTTGCCCATCGAAGACGTGTTCAAGGCCGCCTATCAGGCCCACAAAGGCACCACCCTCAAGGTCTTGTCGAAGGTCGAGAAGGCCGCTCTCAAGGGCATCCTGAAGGACCTCCCGCTCGACGGAAGCGCCTTGCTGGACCGATGCGTTCGAAACTGGAGCGGCTTCACGATCCACGTCGCCGAAGCGAAGGGGTTCGATCCTACCAAGGCGCCTGTCCAACCATCGGCCGACTACGTGAGGAAGCACCTTCAAGCGGCGTGTGACTTCGTTGCGAAGGCTCTCGTGCTCAAGCCTTCAGGTTCCAAGTTCTCCGGCTCCAGCACACCTCCTGTAGCAATCCCCGCGTCTAGCACCGCGTTGAAGCTCCAAGCGGAGGGCGAGCCGGCGACGCTGGAGGAAATCCAGGCGATCCTCGGAAACGATCCTGAGTAGCCGGTCCGAATGCATCGAAACCGGCCAACCGACCGGCCAGTCGACCAGCTAGTCCATACACACACTCGATACTACGTATCTCGCGTATGCTCATCTTTCCTCATGTTATTCGGAAAGACGATACATTCCGCTCACGGCCTGCCGGCACGTGAACGGGAGGAACGAACCCGAACATCTGGATGTAGGTTCTCCCGGGAAGGGAGGAGTGAGTGAAGGTACCCCGGATGAATGTGTCATCTCTCGCTCGTCGAGACATCCCCTCACAAGCCCCCTCTTTGTGGCGCCGCCCTCGCACCGCAAGCTTGTCCATGTACCTCCAGTGATGCGGACGTACTGGCGTTCGACGAGTGTTGCGGAGCCGCGAGCACTTGGGTCGGCCGCGCGTAGGGGTTACGAGGCCAACGCGGGAGCCTGTGCAATTCGTTGCGCATCAAGCGATTTCGAATGAACAGCAATCCCTTTCGATCCGGCGTCGTGGCCCTTCGATCTCTCCGAAAGCCACGCCAGCCATCTCGGGGCCGCCAACACTTCCGTTGGGGCATCGGGGCGTCAGGCCACTAGGAGCGTCGTGGGCGGCAATCCCGGGAATATTGTAGAGCAGCCTGCTTTCGTCACGAGAATGCTGCTGACGAGGCTCGTAGTCGACCCGAGAACATCCGGCACATCCATTCTGCACGACCAAGCGAACGACTGGTCCCGACCTCGCACTTTCGGCAGAAAATCAGCCGAGACCCAACGCTAATCTCGTCGCACTGGCCTGATAGCATCGCAACAGGGGTAAAGGCTGGCGCGCTGACCGGGGCATCAGTCGCTCGCTTACCCAGACACACCCTCGCCAGCGCAAGTGGATCGCCCCTCGAAAGAGACTGCCAGTCGCATTCGGCTCGCGATATCCTCAATCGGGTGCCTTGGCGGATGCACTTCGACCCCTTCGCCGCATCCGGGGTCGCCGAACCGAGATAGCTTCCGTCTGAATGACGATTAGTTCAAGATCGTCGTCGGAGAGGCCCGTAGCCGCTGATTGCAGGCGAGCTAGCAGGCCCTCGCGCGGCGAAGTGGCTTGTCCATCTCCGAAGCCCAGAAGGTCGTTGGGCGTTGTCCCAAGAACATTTGCAATGCGGACGAGGGTGGCCAAGTCCGGCTCTCTCGCCCCGCTCGCATAATTGGCAAAGCGACGCTCGCCGAGGCCAATGCGGCGCGCGACCTCAGCATGGCTCAGGCCCAATTCCGCCGCCCGCGCTCGCAGCGTCGATGTGAACAGGTCCATCCCGGACGGTATGATCCGAGGTGACTGCGGCGCTCCATGTACGTTTCGGGTTTGTTGTCAAACCCGTTATGTGCTGCTGGGCATCGGCGGAATGGGGGGGAGCGTGAGTATCAGAAGCGCCGGAACATCGGCGTCAAACAAGCTGCGCATCGCGTGGCTGCCTGCCGGCGATCTCGGCGGGTTCGTTGGGGTCACCTTCGCGCCCGGCAAGAAGCAGCGGGGCGGGTTGACCGGCGATCACGACCGCGACCTCCACGTCGACCTGGACGAGGTCGCGGGCTGGAGTTCGGCAGCCGTGGTCACCCTGATGACCGCAGAAGAACTCGGAAGGTACCGCATCCCGAACTTGGGAGAGGAAGTGCGTGCCCGCTTCATGGAGTGGCATCACCATCCCATCGAAGACAATCATGCTCCCGACGCCATTTTCGAAGCTGCCTGGCCGAACGCTTCAAGGCGCTTGCGGGCCTTGGTGTCGGCGGGCAATCGCGTGGTCGTTCATTGTCGCGGCGGTCTCGGCCGGGCCGGCAGTGTTGCGGCAAGATTGCTGATCGAGATGGGTGCGGACCCCGAGGACGCCATTCGCACTGTCCGGCGAGAACGAGACCCGCAGGCCATACAGACGACTGACCAGGAGCGTTGGGTCCGTCGCGGGCTACCGCAGGCTGAGGTGGTTCCGACCGATCCTCAGCAGGCGGACGATCGCGCGCTAGGCGCCCTGCTCGGGCTCGCGGTTGGCGACGCCGTCGGCACCACGATCGAGTTTTCGTCTAAGCCCGACCGGGCAATGCTGAGCGATATGGTGGGAGGTGGTCCGTTCGGGTTGCAGCCAGGGCAGTGGACGGACGACACCGCCATGGCCGTGGCGCTGGGAGAAAGCCTCCTGGCACATCCCGATCTCGACCCTGCCGATCTGATGCGACGCTTCGTGTCGTGGTGGCGGGAGGGAGCCTACTCCTGCACGGGTCGGTGCTTCGACATCGGCGGAACGACTGCGGCCGCCTTGCGCCGGTTTGAGCAGACCGGCGATCCTTTTGCCGGATCGACCGAGCCGAACTCGGCTGGCAACGGCTCGATCATGCGGCTCGCGCCCGTGGCAGTGCGACACTGGCGAGACCCAGAGCGAATGCGCCGGGTTGCCCGCGATCAGTCCCGAACCACGCACGCTGCCGCCGAAGCCGTAATGGCCTGTGAGACGTTGGCCGACATTCTGGCCGACGCAATCGGCGGCACGTCGTTGCCGGCGCTGGTCAGCGGAAAGGCTGCTCGACGGGTGTCGGGCTTCCATCCCGGCCAGGAGCGAAGTGAGGTGCTGGGCACCGGCTATGTCGTTGCCTCGCTTCACGCGGCCCTGTGGGCGGTGTCACGTGCCTCGGGCTTCCGAGAAGCGGTCCTCCTTGCTGCGAATCTCGGCGAGGACGCGGACACGACCGCCGCGATCGCCGGTCAGATCGCCGGAGCACTATACGGTGCGTCCGCGATCCCGACAGCGTGGCTCGACAGGCTGGCGTGGCGCGAACGGATCGAGAGCCTCGCCTCTGACCTGTTCAAAGCCTCGACCGAGGAGCAGGTCGCCGGAGGATCGCCTCGCGATCAGAGGTCGCCGCCGGTGCAGGTTGTTTGGGACGGCCTCGTAAAAAGAGGATTGCTCCACGAAGACGCCGAACGGCTCAGGGACGAGTTGGCCGACAAAGCCAAAAGCTACGATTGGCCTAGTGTGATGACCATCCTTGAGGAGCACCCTCAGCTCGTCAACACGACCCGGCCCGGCGGCGGCTCTCTCTTTTTGTATCGTCCGCCAAGCGCCGCGCCGGACCAGCTCCTCCACTACAGCGATCGGCGCTCCGCCATCCGCCGCCTGATGAAGAGGTGCATAGCGATCACCAATCTCGTCTTCCTCCGCCGAGTAAACTCACGCATCCTCTATGAACAGATGATCGGCCGGGCGACGCGGCAGTGCCCGGAAATCGGCAAGGAGGTGTTCCGCATCTTCGACGCGGTCGACCTCTACACCAACCTCCAGCACCTCACCGACATGAAGCCGGTCGTGGTGAACCCGGCCATCTCTTTCGAGCAACTCATCGGCGAGCTTGCCGGCGCACAGGCACAAGCCGAGCGAGACGCCATTCGCGAGCAACTCATCGTCAAGCTCCGGCGCCGGCTGAAGCACCTGTCTCCCGAGACGAGGGATCGCGTCGAGGCCGTAGCCGGCGAGACGCCCGAGGCCGTCCTCGCCCGCGTGCAATCAATTGCAGGGCCAGACCTGTCGTTGTGGGCGAAGTCCTACCCGGCTCTCGGCCCGATCCTCGATTGGCGTTCGGACGACGGCACGCCTCGTCTCGTTCCGATCTCCTACCACGGCGACGAGGTCGTGGCGGTCACGCGCGGCTACGGCGAGGCCGAGCGGCCGGAAGACTTCCTGGACGGCTTCACGGCCTTCGTGCGCGACAACGTCAACACGATCGCGGCGCTAAAGGTCGTCGTCCAGCGACCTCGCGACCTCACGCGAGCGCAACTCCGTGAGCTTCGGCTCGAACGCGACAAGCGCGGCTTCTCGGAAGCGAACCTCCGCCGCGCCTGGAGCGACGCCAAGAACGAAGAGATCGCGGCCTCGATCGTCGGGTTCGTCCGCCAAGCCGCGATCGGCGACCCGCTCGTGCCCTATGCCGAGCGTGTCCAGGCGGCGATGCGCCGCATCATGGCGAGCCGGCCCTGGACGGACCCCCAGCGGCGATGGTTGAAACGCATCGGCGATCAGGTCGCGGCCGAGATCGTGGTAGATCGCGACGCGCTCGACCGGCCGCCCTTCGACGCCGATGGCGGCTTCACCCGGCTGAACAAGGTGTTCGGCGGCGCGCTGGAGAGCGTGCTTGCCGACGTGAACGAGGAATTGTGGAGGGAAAGCGCCTGAATGAGCACGGTCACCACACAGGATATCGTCGCGCGGCTGTGGTCGCTGTGCCACGTGCTCCGCGATGACGGAACCTCCTACAACGAGTACGTCACGGAACTCACCTACCTCCTGTTCCTCAAGATGCTGGCCGAGACGGGCCGAGAGAACCGCCTGCCGGCCGGCTATCGCTGGAGCGATCTCGCCCGGCGCGAGGGGCTTGAGCAACTCGACTTCTACAAGCGCGTCCTGATCGACCTCGGCGACCTGAAACGGGTCTCCGACGGGCTCGTGCGGGCGATCTTCACCGACGCACAGACCAAGCTCCGCAAGCCCACGAACCTGAAGGCGCTCACGACCGCCATCGACAAGCTCGATTGGTTCTCGGCCCGCGAAGAGGGGCTCGGCAACCTCTACGAGGGGCTCCTGGAGAAGAACGCCGCCGAGAAGAAGTCCGGGGCCGGGCAATACTTCACGCCTCGCCCCCTCATCGACTGCATCGTCCGGCTCATGAAGCCGAAGGCCGGCGAGGTGATCCAGGACCCGGCGGCCGGCACGGGCGGGTTCCTCGTCGCGGCCGATCAATTCATCAAGGAGGCCACGGACGACCTCTACACGCTCCCGCAAGCGCAACAGTACTTCCAGCGAACTCACGCCTATGTCGGCGGCGAGTTGGTGCCCGATGCCCACCGGCTCGCGCTCATGAACCTGATGCTCCACGGCATGGAGGGCAACTTCCTCAACATCGACACTCTATCGCCCGACGGCGAGGGCCTCGGGAAAGCGGACATCATCCTCACCAACCCGCCGTTTGGGACCAAGAAGGGCGGTGGGCGACCGACCCGGGCCGACTTCTCGGTCACAGCCGACACTTCGAACAAGCAACTTGCCTTCGTCGAGCACATCATTCGGGCGCTAAAGCCAGGCGGCCGGGCGGCGGTGATCGTGCCCGACAACGTGCTCTTTGAAGACAATACCGGCCGGCGGCTCCGCACGTGGTTCATGGAACTTGCCGATCTCCACACGATCCTCCGGCTCCCGACCGGCATCTTCTACGCACAGGGCGTGAAGACAAACGTGCTGTTCCTCCGGCGCGGGACGGCGGACAAGGCGAACACGAAAGCCGTGTGGGTCTACGATATGCGGGCCGATCAGCCCGCCTATGGCAAGACGCGCCCCCTCACGATCGCCGACTTCGCCGAGTTCGAAGCGGCCTATGGCGACGACCCGAACGGCCGTGCGCCTCGCACCGACACGGGCGAGACGGGCCGTTTCCGGCGCTTCACCCGCGACGAGATCACGAAGCGCACCGACAACCTCGACATCGCATGGCTCCGCGACAGTGAGGCGGATGCAGAAGAAGCGTTAACCGAGCCCGAGGACATCGCTGCCGCCATCATCAGCCACCTTCGGGCGGCGCTTGCCGAGGTCGAAGGATCGCAAGACGAGCTTGAGCCGAGTGAAGCCGAGCCGGTTGCGCTCGCCGAGGCGGCGGAATGAACGACTTGCCCGACGGGTGGGCGAGCACGACGATCGGCGAGGTTGCCGCGTTTGGTCCGAAGCATCCGCCCGATACGCCCCGCGACCAAAAGGTCGCGTTCGTTCCGATGCCAGCCGTGAATGAGTTCTCTGGCGAGGTCGACGCCCCTCAAGAACGGGAGCTCGCCGAAGTATGGAGCGGTTACACGCATTTCCGAAGCGGCGACGTGATCTGTGCGAAAATTACTCCCTGTATGGAGAATGGCAAAGCGGCCGTTGTCAGACACCTTCCTCATGACTTGGCGTGCGGCTCGACGGAGTTCCACGTTCTCCGACCGGGCGCGGGCATTTGCGCGGACTACCTATGGCGCTTTCTTCGTCAAAAAACCTTTCGGGAGGACGCCGAGCATTCGATGACAGGGGCGGTCGGTCAACGCCGCGTTCCCGCCGACTTCCTCAAGCAAGCGCCCTTGCCAGTTCCTCCAACCGCTGAACAACGACGGATCGTGGCGAAGGTCGACAGCCTCTCGGCCAAGTCCAGCCGCGCTCGCGATCACCTCGACGACATTCCCCGCCTCGTCGAGAAGTACAAGGAGATGATTGTTGCCACGTCACTAGCCGGCTCGACGACGCAACATTGGCGAGGGCAACGAGGCTTGTTTGACCCCCGACGACAATCGTTGTCGGACGTTGCGGAAGACTTCTCGTACGGTTCAGCGGCGAAGTCGGCGGCCCATGGGAGCGTTCCCGTCCTTCGAATGGGTAACATCCAAGGTGGCCGGCTCGATTGGTCAGATTTGGTATATACGTCCGATGATCGTGAGATCGGGAAGTTCCGGCTTCGCTCTGGCGACGTGCTCTTCAATCGAACGAACAGTCCTGCCCTCGTCGGCAAAACCGCCCTGTTCCGTGGGGAGCGAGAAGCGATCTACGCGGGCTATCTGATCAGGATACGCTGTACCCCGGACCTCCACCCCGCGTTTCTGTCGCTCTACCTCAACAGCCCGCTTGGGCGCGCGTACTGTTGGTCGGTCAAGACCGACGGTGTCAGCCAATCCAACATCAACGCAAGAAAGATCGCGGCGTTTGAAATGTTGGTACCGACGATCGACGAGCAACGGGAGATCGTTCGCCGCATCGAAGCCGCCTTCGCCTGGATCGACCGCCTCGCGGCCGGGGCGACCTCCGCCCGCAAGCTCGTCGACCGCCTTGATCAGGCGGTCCTAGCGAAGGCGTTCCGGGGCAAACTCGTGCCACAAGACCCGACCGACGAACCCGCAAGCGCGCTCCTGGCGCGGATCAAGGCCGAGCGCACGACGACCAGCGCGCCAAGCCGCCGCCGCAACAAGGCAACCTAGTGCCGGAGGTGAACCCGGAACTCCTGCGATGGGCACGCGAGACCGCCGGCCTCGCCTTGGAGGATGCGGCGTCGGGGCTAGGGATCGACGAGGCGCGGGGTGTGCCCGGTCCCGAACGTCTGGCGGCTTTGGAGGCGGGCAACGGGTCGCCGAGCCGTCCGACGCTCTTGAGGATGGCGAAGCTCTACCGCCGGCCGCTGCTGGCCTTCTATCTGCCCGAGCCGCCACGGACCGGGGAGCGGGGGCACGACTTCCGTACGCTTCCGCCCGATCACTCCGTCCGCGATGTCGCGCTTGTTGACACCCTGATCCGCGATGTCCGCGCCCGCCAGTCCATGGTGCGCGCCCTGCTTGAAGCGGAGGATGAGGCGAAGCCGCTCGCCTTCGTCGGCTCCATATCGCGCGACGACGGCGTCCCCGCTGTCCTGGCCTCCATCACGAAGACGCTCGGCCTCGACCTGTCGCGCTACCGGAACGGCGTGGCGGGCGACAGGACGGCCAAGCGAGGCTTCCCCTATCTCCGGGAGCGGGCCGAAGCCGTCGGCATCTTCGTGCTGTTGATCGGCAACCTCGGCAGCCACCACAGCGCGCTTGACGTGGAAGCCTTCCGGGGCTTCGCACTCGCCGACCCGATCGCCCCCTTCGTCGTCATCAACGACCAGGATGCTGAAACGGCCTGGTCCTTCACGCTAATGCACGAGCTGGCCCATATCTGGTTGGGCGAGACTGGCGTGAGCGGAGCGAACCCGACCAGCGCCATCGAGCAGTTCTGCAACGATGTCGCCGGCAGCTTCCTGCTCCCGACTACCGAGCTTGCGGGTGAGGCCCGGCTGCTGGGCGCGACTGTTGAGACGGTGAAGGAGCGGATCGGCGAGATCGCCGATCGGTGGGGCGTGAGCCATTCCCTGGTCGCCTACAAGCTGCACCGGGAGGGTATGATCACCCGCGAGGTCTGGAGCCAGTTGAGCGGCTTCTATCGTCAACGGTGGCGTGCCAGCCGGCAAGCCGAGCGAGACCGGAGCCGCGACCGAGACGGAGGACCGAGCTACTACGTCATCCGACGCCACAGGCTCGGCGCCCGGCTGGTCGGCTTGGCGGGCAGGATGCTGGCCGACGGTGCTCTCTCCCCGTCGAAGGCGGCGAGGCTCATGGGCGTCAAGCCGGGAAGCGTCTTCGGCCTGATCGATGCCAGCAGCGGTCCTGCCGGTCGCGCGGCATAGGGGCGGCCGTTGCTCCACCTGCTCGACGCGAACGTCCTGATCACGGCGAGCCGCGACTACTATCAGCTCTCACGGGTTCCCGAGTTTTGGGAATGGCTGCTCCACATGGGCGAGGCCGGCAACGTGAAGCTCGTCCAGGAGATCGCCGAGGAGATCACGAGCGGGAACGACGAGCTGGCCGGCTGGCTCTCCGACGAGGACCATCTCGCCGCGTTGCGGCTGGACGAAGAGGTCGACATCGCGCTGCTCCAGCACGTGATCGCGACGGGCTACGCGAGCGACCTCACCGACACGGAGATCGAGGCCGTCGGGCGGGACCCCTTCCTGATCGCCTATGCCTTGCGAGACACGGCCAACCGCCGGGTCGTCACGACAGAAATCTCCCGACCGACAAGGCAGCGCCACAACCGTCACGTCCCCGACGTGCGCGGGTCGGTAGGGGTCACTTGCATGAACAGCTTCGAACTCGTCAGGACGCTCGACTTCTCAACCTCGTGGAGAACGCGGACGTGAGTTCGGCGCAAGCTTGGTACGGGTCCAGCCTCCGATGGCTAAGTCAGGGTCGCTTGTGCCGTGCAATTGGTTGCACACGCCTGTCGTCGTACGGCTTCTGTGGGTGGCAGCACCATGCCTCAAGCACGGCCCCCGCACACAAAAAACGGACACACGGCGGACATGCCGCCCTGTCCGTGTTCCAATTCTGGAGCTAAGTCATTGAGGGGATTGGTGAGCGCGCTGGGACTCGAACCCAGGACCTACTGATTAAAAGTCAGTTGCTCTAACCGGCTGAGCTACGCGCCCTCGATGGGGGTGGAGATAGGAGGAAGGCCGGCGGGGGTCAAATGGCGGGAGCCGGCGTGGTGCGCTGTGTCGCGCGTGCCGCGGGTTGACTGCCCCACGCCCTGGACCCGCGGGCCGGCCTCCTGGGCGTCCGTGGCGTCTTGCACGGGGTCTCCGCGCAACCATCCGTCCCGGACCTCACGCCCGTAATCGGCGAGAGATCTTGCCTTCACCGCAACACGAAGACCCGCCATCAAGCTTTGGTAATAGCTGAGATTGTTCCACGTCAGCAGCATCATCCCGAGGATCTCGTTCGCCCGCACCAGATGGTGCAGGTAGGCGCGGGAGTAAGCGTTCGCGGCCGGGCAGGTCGAGGTCGGATCGAGCGGCCGGGGATCATCGGCGAAGCGGGCGTTGCGGAGGTTCAGGCGGCCGTGGCGCGTATAGGCCATACCGTGCCGGCCGGCCCTGGTCGGCAGCACGCAATCGAACATGTCGACGCCGCGCGACACGGCCTCGACGATGTCGTCCGGCGTGCCGACGCCCATCAGGTAGCGCGGCTTCCCGGCCGGCAGATGCGGCATGACCGTCTCGACCATCCGCAGCATCACGGCCTGCGGCTCTCCGACCGCGAGCCCGCCGATGGCGTAGCCGGATAGGTCGAGATCCACGAGCGCGCAGGCGCTCTCGATGCGGAACGCCTCGAGAGCGCCACCCTGCACGATGCCGAACAGCGCCCGTTCAGGCTGGGCCCCGAAGGCGATCCGGCAGCGCTCGGCCCATCGCAATGACAGCCTCATGGCGCTTCCGGCGTCCTCGTCCGAGCATGGCAGGCGCACGCATTCGTCGAGCTGCATCTGGATGTCGGCGCCGAGCAGCTCCTGGATCTCGATCGAGCGCTCGGGTGTCAGCTCGTGGCGCGAGCCGTCGATATGGGACTGGAAGACGACGCCTCGCTCGTCGATTTTCCGCAGACCCGCCAACGACATGACCTGATAGCCGCCGGAATCCGTCAGGATCGGGTGCGGCCAGTTCATCAGGGCATGCAGGCCGCCGAGGCGGGCGACGCGCTCCGCCCCCGGCCGCAGCATGAGGTGATAGGTGTTGCCGAGCACGATGTCGGCCCCGAGCGCACGGACCTGCTCGGGATACATGGCCTTGACGGTCCCGGCTGTGCCGACCGGCATGAAGGCGGGCGTCCGGACGACGCCTCTCCGGAGCCGGATCTCCCCCGTCCGGGCCGCCCCATCGGTCGCCTGGACGTGAAAGGAGAACGGAACCGTCAACCTTGAGCGCTCAGCTCGAACAGGCAGGAATCGCCGTAGGAGTAGAATCGGTAGCCCGACGCAATCGCCTCCGCATAGACCGCCTTCACGCGGTCGAGCCCTGCGAACGCCGAGACCAGCATGAACAAGGTCGAGCGCGGGAGATGGAAGTTCGTGAGCAGGAGATCGACGGCCCGGAAGCGGTGGCCCGGGGTGATGAAGATCTCCGTCTCGCCCTCGAAAGGCAGTATGGTCCCATCCGGTTCAGCGGCGCTCTCAAGGAGGCGGAGCGAAGTGGTGCCGATGGCGACGATGCGGCCGCCCCGGAGCCGTGCTTCGTTCAGCCGACTGGCCGTGACGGGGTCGATGCGCCCCCATTCGGGGTGCATCCGGTGATCGCGGGTGTCGTCGGCCTTCATCGGCAGGAAGGTGCCGGCGCCGACATGCAGCGTCACCTCCTGGCGCGAGACTCCCGCTGCTTCGAGCCGGGACAGGAGGCTGTCCGTGAGATGGAGGCCGGCCGTCGGCGCGGCCACCGCCCCCGGTTCGCGCCCAAAGACGGTCTGGTAATCGAGGATGTCACGATCGTCCGGGGGTCGGCGCGCCGCGATATAGGGCGGCAGCGGGACCTCCCCAAGCGCGGCGACGGCCTCGTCGAGGGCGGTTCCATGAAAGGCGAAACGCAAGCCCACTTCGCCATTTGTCCACTTATCTTCGATCTCTGCATCAAGGCTGGCGAGCAGGCAGACGGAGCTTTCACTGGTCTCGCCGAAGCGGATACGGTCGCCGACCGCGAGACGCTTCGCGGGTCGGGCGAAGGCCCGCCAGCGATCGGGCCCGGTTCGCCTGTGGAGGGTCACTTCGATGCGGGCGCTCTCGCCGCCACGCGACCGCAGACCGCGCAGCCGTGCCGGGACGACCCTCGTGTCGTTCACGACGATGGCGTCGCCGGGACGTAGCAGCGACGGCAGGTCGGCGACGCGGCGATCCGCGAATTCGCCATCGCTCGGGACGACGAGCAAGCGTGCGGCGTCCCGCGGCGACGCCGGCCGTAATGCGATGCGCTCGTCCGGCAGGTCGAAATCGAAGAGGTCGACGCGCATCCGGTCTCGGCCAGGCTGGAGCCCCGGTCAGTCCACGCCGGCCACGTCCGCGGCATCCGCCGCGATGCGGGCCTTGGTGATCCGGTCGGGATCGCGCACGGGTTCGCCGCGCTTGAACTGGTCGACATTCTCCATGCCGGACGTCACCTTGCCCCAGACGGTATATTGCCGATCGAGGAAGCTCGATTCTGCGAAGCAGATGAAGAACTGCGAGTTGGCCGAGTTCGGGTTGGAGGAGCGCGCCATGGAGCAGATTCCGCGCTTGTGCGGCTCGGCGCTGAACTCCGCCTTGAGATCGGGATGCTTCGAACCGCCCGTTCCGGTGCCGGTCGGGTCGCCGCCCTGCGCCATGAAGCCTTCGATGACGCGGTGGAACGGCACGCCGTCGTAGAAGCCCTCTCGGGTCAGCGCCTTGATACGCTCCACGTGACCGGGAGCGAGGTCGGGCCGAAGCTCGATCGTTACGGCTCCCTTGGTGGTCTCGAGGACCAGCGTGTTCTCGGGGTTCGACATGTTCAGGCTCCTCGTCCCTGCGGACCTCTGTAGATGAAACGGGCGGCGAACACCCGGCCCGCTACGGCTTTGCCGAGGGCCGGGGTGAGATTTTCAGCGGCGCGCAAGCCTTGACCGCGGCCAGGACCGAGCGGGTGAGGAGCTCGCGAGCCGCAGCGCCGCCGGGCAGCGCGAGGAAGGAGATCCGACGCTCGCCGGTTCAGGCTCCGGTTCTCCCGCACGCTGAACCGGATGGTCGCATCGGCGCCTTCGAACCTCCTCAGCCCGTCCGGCACCGTCCAGCATGCCCGCACGGCGCCGGACACGTCGCGCGCCGTCTCCAGCACACGGCCGAGTCGAACGGTGCCCTCCTCGGCCAGCGCCGAGCCGGATCGCGCGAGGAGGCTCGTCAGAACGCAGGCGATCACGATCGCCGGGTTCACCTCGCGTCGGAGGCGAGCCGCATGCGGACGATCTTGTCGGGATCAGAAACCGCGCCGTTGTTGCCCTGGTTGCCCTTCTTGACCTTGTCCACGACCTCCATGCCGGACGTGACCTCGCCGAAAGCCGTGTACTGGCCGTTCAGGAAGCTCGCGTCGGCGAAGCAGATGAAGAACTGGGAATTGGCCGAGTTCGCGTCTTGCGAGCGCGCCATGCCGAGCGTGCCGCGCTTGAACGGGGTGGCGTTGAACTCGGCCGCCACGTTCGGCAGGTCGGAGCCGCCGGTCCCGTTCCCTTTCGGATCGCCGGTCTGCGCCATGAAGCCCGGAAGAACGCGATGGAAGGTGAGGCCGTCATAGAACCCCCGCTGCACCAGCGTCTTGATCTGGGCGACGTGCTTCGGCGCGAGGTCGGGCCTCAGCCGTATCGTGACGCGGCCGTCCTTGGTCTCGAGATAGACCGTATTCGATGGATCGGAGCCGGCCCCCTGCGCGAAGGCCGGGGCCGCCGCCACGGACCCGAGCGCGACGAGGGCCGCCCGGCGTGAGAGATGATGCATATTTGATCCTTTGATCCTGGTGTGAAGAGAGACCCGGAGCCCCTGATCCTGTGATCCGGCGGTTCAGCCGGTCCTCGCCGCGACGGCGTCCCGCAGCCGTTCGGCCACGACGGGCGGCACGAACGCCGTCACGTCGCCGCCCATCCCGGCGATCTGGCGCACCAGCGTGGCCGTGATGGGGCGGACCGCAGGCGACGCCGGAAGGAACACGGTCAGCACCTCCGGTGCCATCGCGGCGTTCATGGACGCCATCTGGATCTCGTAGTCGAAATCGGTGCCGTCCCGGAGGCCCCTGATGATCGTCTGCGCCCCGTGCTGGCGCGCGCTGTCGACCGCGAGCCCGTAGAACGTCGCCGCCTCCAGCGTAGCGCCGGCCTCAGCGGCCAGCGGGGAGCACGCATCCAGGATCAGTTGCAGCCGATCCTCGACCGTAAGCAGCGGCGCCTTGGAGGCGTGGACGCCGATCGCGACCACGAGCCTGTCGACGAGGCGGCATGCCTGCCGTACGACGTCGAGATGGCCGTTGGTCAGCGGGTCGAAGCTGCCGGTGTAGAGCGCGGTTCGCGTCATAGGTCGGCGTTAACCGCTGAAAGGGGGCGGGGCAAGCGGCCCGCCCCCTCCCCAGCTAGACCGAGCCGTCCGGCGTTCCACCCTCGGCGATCACGTCCGCCTCGGGCGGCGGCGTCTCGTCGTCCTCGCCCTCGAGGTGCTCGACCGAGACGACCTTCTCGCTCGCATCCGCCCGAAACACCGTCACGCCCTGCGAGGGTCGGCCCGCGATGCGGATGTCATGAACGGGGACCCGGATCAGCTGGCCGCCATTGGTTACGAGCATGATCTGGTCCTCGTGAGCGACCGGGAACGAGGCGACCAGGCGACCATTCCGCTCGCTCGTCGCCATGGCGACGATCCCCTTTCCGCCCCGTCCCGTGATCCTGTATTCATAGGACGAGGTGCGCTTGCCGAAGCCGCGTTCCGAAAGCGTGAGCACGAATTGCTCGGCCGCATCCATTTCCGCGTATTTCGCCCCGAGCTCGATCTCCTGGGTGGGCGGCTCCTCGCCCTCGGCGACCGTCGCGGCGGCCGCTTCCTGGGCGGTCTCCTCGACGGGGTCGCTGCCTGTCGCGCGCCGCATCGCGAGCGATCGCTTCAGGTAGGTCGCGCGCTCTTCCGGCGTCGCTTCGGCGTGCCGAAGGATCGCCATCGAGATGACCTGGTCGCCGACGCCGAGCCAGATGCCGCGCACGCCGGTCGAATCCCGTCCCTTGAACACCCGGACCTCCGGGACGGCGAAGCGGATGCACTGCCCCCCGGCCGTGGTCAGCAGCACGTCGTCGACCTCCCGACAGATCGCGACGCCGACGATGTGATCGCCCTCGTCGAGCTTCATGGCGATCTTGCCGTTGCGGTTCACCTGGACGAAGTCGGACAGCTTGTTGCGGCGAACGCCGCCCGAGGCCGTCGCGAACATGACGTCGAGCTCCTCCCAGGTCTCCTCGTCCACGGGCAGCGGCATGATGGTCGTGATACGCTCGCCCGGCTGCAACGGGAGCATGTTCACGAGCGCCTTGCCGCGCGCGTTCGGGGCCGCGAGCGGCAGACGCCACACCTTCTCCTTGTAGGCCTGGCCGCGCGAGGAGAAAAACAGGATCGGGGTGTGCGTGTTGGCGACGAAGAGCCGCGTGACGAAATCCTCGTCTCGGGTCTGCATGCCCGAGCGGCCCTTGCCGCCCCGTCGCTGCGCCCGGTAGGTCGAGAGGGGCACGCGCTTAATGTAGCCGGCGTGAGAGACGGTTACGACCATATCCTCGCGTTGGATGAGATCCTCGTCGTCCACGTCGGAGGCCCAGTCGAGGATGTCGGTCTTACGCGGTGTCGCGAAGACGTCGCGCACGGCCGCGAGCTCGTCCGTGATGATCGTCATGATGCGGGTGCGTGATCTCAGGATGTCGAGATAATCTGAGATTTCTCCCGCAAGTGCCTGCAATTCGCCGCCAACCTCGTCGCGGCCGAGCGCCGTGAGGCGAGCCAGGCGCAGCTCCAGGATAGCGCGAGCCTGGACGTCGGACAGGCGGTACGTGTCGTCCGACCCGATCCGGTGGCGCGGATCGTCGACGAGCAGGATCAGCGGCGCGATATCGGCGGCCGGCCAATCCCGCGACATGAGCCTCTCGCGGGCGGCGTTCGGGTCCGGCGCGGTCCGGATCAGCCGGATCACCTCGTCGATATTGGCGACCGCGATCGCGAGCCCGCAGAGCACGTGGGCCCGGTCCCTGGCCTTGCCGAGGAGAAACTTGGTGCGCCGGCTGACGACCTCCTCGCGGAAGTCGACGAAGGCGCGAACGAGGTCGCGGAGGTTCATCGTCTCCGGGCGGCCACCATTCAGGGCGACGATGTTCGCCCCGAAGCTCGTCTGCATGGGGGTGAAGCGGTAGAGCTGGTTCAGCACGACGTCCGGGAAGGCGTCGCGCTTGATCTCGACCACGATCCGCATGCCGTCACGGTCGGATTCATCGCGAAGCGCCGCGATGCCCTCGATGCGCTTCTCGCGCACGAGCTCGGCCATCTTTTCGATCAGCGTGACCTTGTTCACCTGGTAGGGGATCTCGGTGACAATGATCGCCTCGCGCTCGCGGATCTGCTCGAGCGTCGTCCTGGCCCGCATCACGATCGAGCCGCGACCGGTGTGGTAGGCGGAGCGCGCTCCGGCACGGCCGAGGATCGAGCCGCCGGTCGGAAAATCGGGAGCCGGAACGATCTCGATCAGGTCGTCGATCGAGATGGTCGGGTCGGCGATATAGGCCAGGCAGGCCGCGATCACCTCGCCGAGATTGTGGGGCGGGATGTTGGTCGCCATCCCGACCGCGATGCCGCCGGCGCCGTTTACCAGGAGGTTCGGGTACTTGGCCGGCAGAACGACCGGCTCGCGGAACTCCCCCGAGTAGTTCAGCTGGAAGTCGACCGTGTTCTTGTCGAGGTCGTCGAGGAGCAGCATCGCGAACTTCTCGAGACGCACCTCGGTGTAGCGCTCGGCCGCGGGCGGGTCGCCGTCGACAGAGCCAAAGTTGCCCTGGCCGTCGATGAGCGGCATCCGCAGCGAGAAAGGCTGCGCCATGCGGACCAGCGCGTCATAGATAGCGAGGTTGCCGTGCGGATGGTACTTACCCATCACGTCGCCGGTGACGCGGGCCGACTTCTTGTGCGGCTTGTCGGGCGTGAAGCCGTTCTCCTCCATGGTGTAGAGAATGCGCCGGTGCACGGGCTTGAGACCGTCGCGCACGTCGGGCAGCGCCCGGCTCACGATCACGCTCATCGCGTAATCGAGATACGACCGTTTCATCTCGTCGGTGATCGACACCGGGCGGATGTCCGAGGCCGGGCTCGGCAGGCCCGGGCCGGGCGGATCGTCGTTGTTGTCAGCCAAAAGTCTTCACCTGTTCGCGTGCGCGCCTTTTACCCGTTTCCCGCTGCCGTGACCAATTCGCCGCGGGCTGTGCGGCATCTCGGTGCTTCGGCGAAAAGGCGAGCCGCGACAGCTTCTTGCGGGCTCGGAGTTCATCTACTGTCTAACCGGCTCGACCGCAACTGAAGCCCGATCCCGCGCACCTTTCGGGCGCGTCCGCTCCGCCTCAGCCGAGGTGGCGAAGCAAGCTCGACATCAGTCGCATCCGGGGCTCGAGCGACGAGACGAGCGCGTGCTCGGACAAGGTGTGCGCCCCGTCGCCATCGACGCCGAGCCCGTCGAGGGTCGGGATGCCGAGCGCCGCCGTGAAATTCCCGTCGGAGCCGCCGCCGGTGCGAGGCACCTCGCCAAGGTCGACGCCGATCTCGGCCGCGAGCATGCGTGCGCGCTCAAACAAGGCGCCGATGGCCGGCGTGCGCTCGTAGGGCGGCCGGTTCATGCCGCCCGTCACGGAAAGTTTCATGTCTGGACCGACCGGCCGGAGGCCGAGCAGGCGGCCCTCGAGTTCCACCCCGTCCTCCGCTGTCTCCACTCGGAGGTCGACGGAGAAGCGGCAATGCTGCGGGATGACGTTCTGGGCCGTGCCGCCCAAGACGAGGCCGACGCTGGTCGTGACGCCTCGGCTGTAATCCGTCATGCTCTCGATGGCGGTGATCTGGAGCGCGGCCTCGCGAATCGCGCTGCGGCCGTCCGCGTGCCGCGAGCCGGAATGGGACGGCCGGCCCTCGACCGAGACCTCGAAGCGGCCGACGCCCTTTCGAGAGGTCACAGCGCGGCCGCCATCCCGAGCCGGTTCGGTCACCAGCACGCAGGCGGCGCGCCGGCCGAGATCCTCGATCACCCCCCGACTCGTCGGAGAGCCGATTTCCTCGTCGGGCGTGAATAGGTAGACGAGCGGCCCTCTCGCCGAGCTGCTCCTCGCGACTTCCAGGAACGCCTGAAAGGCCACATAGGCACCACCCTTCATGTCGTAGATGCCGGGACCGTAGAACCGGTCCCCCTCGCGCCGGAGCGGCAGGCTGCCGGCGAGCGTGCCGAGCGGGTGGACAGTGTCCAGATGGGAAAGAACCAGGATCCCGTGATCCCGTGATCCCGACCCAGCCCGTAAGAGAACGCTGCCGCCGAGCCCGTCCCGGCTTGGGATGCGCTCGACCCCGATGCCGGCCGCCTCCGCGTCCGCGGCGACCAGATCCATCATGCGATCAACGCCGGCCGGATCGCTTGTCGGCGACTCGACCTCCACCCAAGCCGAGAGGCCGCGTACGAGGTCGTCGACCCCGACCGTCACGGCCTCGGCCGTCCGTCAACCGTTAGAACGGGATGTCGTCGTCGAGGTCCTTGGCGTAGCCGCCCCGTTCGCCGCCGCCGCCGGCCATCGCGGCCTTCTTCTCCATGGGGCCGGAGCGCCCAAACTCGCCGCCCCGGCTGACCTGGCCGCCTCCCTCGTCGCCGGCCTCTCCGCCCGCCGCCCCGGCGCGACCGTCGAGGAGTGTCAGGTCGCCCCGGAAGCGCGAGAGCACGACCTCGGTCGTGTACTTCTCCTGCCCGGACTGGTCCTGCCATTTGCGGGTCTGGAGCTGACCCTCGACATAAACCTTCGATCCCTTGCGCAGGTACTGCTCGGCCACGCGGCAGAGGTTCTCGTTGAAGATCACGACGGAGTGCCACTCCGTCTTCTCCTTGCGCTCCCCCGTCGCCTTGTCCTTCCAATTCTCGGACGTGGCGATCCGAAGGCTGACCACCGGGTCGCCTGAACCGAGCCGGCGCGTCTCGGGGTCGCGTCCGAGATTACCGACCAGAATGACCTTGTTGACGCTCCCGGCCATAACCTGCTCCATCAAACGCGCGTGCTGCATGATCGTGCGGCCCGACCTAGCCCGCAAGCGTCGATCGGCCTCCGCCCCCAGCTACAGTGTTCTATCTTTGTTCCAGGCGCGCCGCAACCCCGGCCAGCCTCACACGTCCGCCGGCCCGCCGCGCGAACGGAATCGCTTTGCAGCACGACGGTTTTGCGGTCGAAGGCAGGCCAAGCGGGAAGATCCGCTCTGTCGCCTACCCCTGCGGAATGACGGGCCGGGCAAGATTGTCGGGAGCGCCATCCGGCCTGAATCCTTCGCGGTGCAGCAGCGTGCGCATCTCTGCTGAAACATGGCCGGCGCCGATCATGACCGACGCGAGCCCCTCATCGGCGGCGATCGCGTCGGCGACACCGAGGGTGAGCCCTGTCGTCCATCCCTAGACCAGCATCGTCATCGGGTTCTCGACGAGATGCTTGAAGGCGGCGATGACCTCCGCCCCGAGCGCCCCGTCGATGGCGCGGTGGTCGCACGAGAGCGTGGCCGACATCACGGTCGCGACGGCCGGGACTCCGCCCTTCGCGATGACCCGCTTCTCGCCGGCGCCGACGGCCAGGATGGTCGAGTGCGGCGGGTTGATGATCGCCGTGAACTGCTTGATCCCGAACATGCCGAGGTTCGACAGAGCGGTCGAGCCGCCCTCGTACTCGTTCGGCTTCAGCTTGCGGGCCTTTGCGCGGGCGCCGAAATCCTTCATCTGGTTCGAGATCGCCGACAGGCTCTGCACGTCCGCCTTGCGGATGATCGGCGTGATCAGTCCCTCCGGGATCGCGACCGCCACCCCGATATCCACGTGCTTGTGGCGAAGCATCGAGCCTTCGGTCCAGGACACGTTCGCGGCCGGCACGCGCATCAGCGCGAGCGCGTGCGCCTTGATCATGAAGTCGTTGACGGAGAGCTTGTAGGCGGGCTTTCCGTCCTTGTCCTTGCCGGCGCCCGCGTTGATCTGTTCGCGCATCGCGAGGAGCGGGTCGAGATCGCAATCGACGGTGAGGTAGAAATGCGGGGTCGTCTGCATGGACGCGGCGAGGCGGCGCGCGATGGTCTTGCGCATGTTGTCATGCGGCACCTCCTCGAAGGCACCGGGCTCGAAGAACCTCTTGATCTGATCGTCCGACATGGCCGGCGCGGACGCGCCGCCGGAGGGCGCCTGCTTCGCGGGAGTGGAGGGCGTCGCTGCCGCTGGTGCGGCCGATGGGGCCGGGGCAGCCGACCTGGCCGACCCGCTCTCGATGGCGGCCTTGACGTCGTTCTGGACGATGCGGCCGTGCGGACCGGACCCTTGTACGCTCCCGATCTCGATCCCTCCCTCCCGGGCGAGCCGGCGCGCCAGCGGCGACGCAAAGACACGCTCGCCGCCCTGGCTCGCCGCTTGAGCCGCGCCATTCGGCTTCGGGGTCGCGGCCGGTTCGCCCGCCCCTGTCGACGCCTCGTCGACCCGGGCGTAAGCCCGTTGCGCCTCCGGTTGGCCGGGCGAGGCCGACGGGGCGGCCGCCGCCAGCGGCGCAGCCGCGACCTCTCCGCCACCTTGCACCGGGGCAGGCGGGACCGAGCTGCTCTCGGTAGCCTGCATGGCGGCGGGATCCTCCCCCTCCCCCGCGATCACGCCGATCACCTGGTTCACGGGCACGTCGGCTGTGCCCTCCGGGACGGTTATCTTGGCCAGGATGCCCTCGTCGACGGCCTCGACCTCCATGGTGGCCTTGTCGGTCTCGATCTCGGCGATGACGTCGCCGGACTTGATGGCGTCGCCCTCCTTCTTCAGCCATTTGGCGAGGTTGCCCTTCTCCATGGTGGGAGACAGGGCGGGCATGAGGATGTTCGTGGGCATGGTCAGGCCTCGGTCGAGGGCGTGTCGGGCGGCGTGTCGAAGGGGAAGAGGTCGTCAAGCGGAAAGGAGAGGGCTTCGAAGGGGGCGACCCACACCGCCTCGCCGCGCTGGATGGTCGCCAGCAGGAGCCACTTGGATCCCGACAACTCGAACGCCTCCAGCTCGCCGGCGGCCGGATCGAGGAGCCACAAATGCCCCACTCCAGCTTCCGCGTAGATGCGGCGCTTGGCGCCGCGATCGAGCCGGGCGGTCGAAGGCGAAAGAACCTCGCACACCCAGTCGGGAGCGATCTCAAGGTAGGCCGTCTCGGGCAGCTCCGTCAGGCGCTCGCGCCGCCAGCCCGCCAGGTCGGGCACGACCACCTGCTGGCCGAGATGCAGCTCCGGTTCGTCGATGAAGACCCACCCCCCCGGGCCACCGCGGCCGCGTTGAAACGGGCCGGTCAGCTCCCCGGCCAGCCCAGCCGTGGCCGCCCCGTGCCGGGGCCGAGGCCGGGGATGCGTCTCGAGAACGCCATCGATGATCTCGGCCACGAGGTGGTCGGGGACGGCCTCCAAGTCGGCGTAAGCCGCGGGCGGGCGCGTCGAGACGCGGGCGCTCACTAAGCTCCCCGCTCCGCCGCGGTTGACCGGGCCGGCTCCGCCACCGTGTAGGCGATCGCGATCGGCATCCAATAGCCGCGCCGCCGAGCCAAGCGCGCCTCGACCGTTTCCCCGGCATAGGTTACCGGCTCGGGCGCGCGCCCGTCGAACTCGGGGACCCCGAGCCCGCCCACGTTCACCACGCCGATCGGCGGATCGTCCGGTTGGAGCCCGGCCACGTAGCTCCCGCAGGAGGCGCAGAGGAGGTAGTCGGCGGTCTTCAGGCCGAAGCGGTAGCGGACAAGCGAGCCCGGCTGCTCGGCTCTGACCGTCGCGAGACCGCCGGGATCGGAGATCGTGCGAGCGCCGCGCCGCCCGCAGAACTCGCATTGGCAGGCGCGGAACCGAAGCCCGGCGGGCGCCGTCGACAGGCGCAAATCCACTTGCACGGCGCCGCAATGGCACGAACCGGCGGGGAGGAAGGCGTGGCGCACGGTCGAGTCTAAAGCTCCGGAGATCGCGTTGGATTTTACGATCGCCGCTACGATCGCTTACACGGGTACTGCTCCTCGATAAAGGCGACAAACACTCGCCCTAAACCTTGGGGAGAGTCATCCTCAACACGCGGCCTCGCTTTCCAATGAACTCCGTGAACTCCCGAATTAGTTCAACGGCGTCTCGTCCCGCCAACTTGCGGCAAGTTGTCGGATCGCCGATTTGGGCGACCTCTCGGGCAAAAAAGCCGGGGAGCATTCCGACAAAATACGCCCCTTAATGAGGGCACGTCGCGCGCTGAGATGTCTGCCACTCGGCTTCTAAAATCGGTGTGATCGGAGTCCCGTAGCAAGTCAGAGTGAACGTGAAGAAGTTGGCTTGGCCATATACGCCGTGAGTTGCCTGCGACGGCAGAAGAGCCATCGCGAGCACGGAGGCGAAAATGGGCGTTTGCCGCATTATCGATAGCAGACCGCCTTGGCGGCCGCGATGACCTCGCCGACATTCGGTAGCGCGAGCTTCTCGAGATTGGCCGCATACGGCATCGGGACGTCCTTGCCGGTGACGCGGGCCACGGGGGCGTCGAGATAGTCGAACGCCTCCTCCATGATCTTCATGGCGATCTCGGCGCAGATCCCCGATTGCGGAAACCCTTCCTCGACCGCGACGCAGCGGTTCGTCTTCTTCACCGATTCGACGATCGTCGCGACGTCCATAGGCCGGATAGTGCGAAGGTCGATCACCTCCGCGTCGATCCCCGCCTTGGCGAGTTCCTCGGCCGCCTTCAGCGCGTAGGTCATGCCGATGCCGAAGGACACGATGGTGACGTCCTTGCCGGTCCGGTGGATGCGGGCTCGGCCAATTGGCAGGACGAAGTCGTCCCCCTTCGGGACCGGCATCGACTGCCCGTACAGGATCTCGTTCTCGAGGAAGACGACGGGGTTCGGATCGCGGATGGCGGCCTTGAGAAGCCCCTTCGCATCCGAGGCCGTGTAGGGCGCGATCACCTTCAGGCCGGGCACGTTCGAGTACCAGGCCGCGTAATCGTGGCTGTGCTGGGCGCCGACCCGGGCCGCGGCGCCGTTCGGGCCGCGGAACACGATCGGGCAGCCCATCTGACCGCCTGACATATAGAGCGTCTTCGCGGCCGAGTTGATGATGTGGTCGATTGCCTGCATGGCGAAATTGAAGGTCATGAATTCGACGACGGGCTTCAGGCCCGCGAGAGCCGCGCCGACCCCGAGCCCGGCGATGCCGTGCTCCGTGATCGGCGTGTCGATGACCCGCTTCGCGCCGAACTCCTGAAGGAGGCCCTGGGTTACCTTATAGGCGCCCTGATATTCCGCGACCTCCTCGCCCATGACGAAGACGTCCTTGTCGCGGCGCATCTCCTCGGCCATGGCGTCCCGGAGCGCCTCCCGCACCGTCATCGTGACCATCTCGGTCCCGTCCGGCACCTCCGGCCGGGCGACCGTGGCGGGCTGAGGCGGGCTCGACACGGCCGACGCCGCCTTCGGGGCCGCCGGCACGCTGGCGGCCACCTGCGGGGCACCCGACTCGGCGGCCTTCTGCTCGGCCGCGGGCGCGGCTTCGGCGGAGGCGCCTCCGCCCGCCCCGTTGGCCTGCGGCTTCGGGGCCGCGACATCTTCGCCCTCGCCCGCGATGACCCCGATCGGCGTGTTCACGGCGACGTTGTCGGTGCCGTCGCCGACCAGGATCTTGGCCAGCACCCCCTCGTCGACCGCCTCGACCTCCATCGTGGCCTTGTCGGTCTCGATCTCGGCCAGGACGTCTCCGGCTTTGATCGTGTCGCCCTCCTTTTTGAGCCACTTCGCGAGCTTGCCCTGCTCCATGGTGGGCGAGAGGGCGGGCATCAGGATGTCGGTTGGCATCGAATGTTCTTTCAGATCCTGGTCAGAGCCTGCACCTCGCGCCCGTCATTTCCGGACGCGGTGCAGCGCGAAGCTGTGCTCCGCTGATCCGGAACCCACAGCAGCACGAACGGGCCGGAGGTGGCCTCAGCCAGTGCACGCCGCGCGCTCCGGGTTCTCGCCTGCGGCAAGCCCCGGCATGACGAAGAAGCAGCCGTACGAAGGCCGTCGGCACGACGCGTGATGCTCATGGACCTGCCTCAAGCCCGCGCCTCGAGCAGGATGTCCGTCGACAGCTCGGAAGGATCCGGCTCCGGGTCATGGGTCGCGAACTCGGCCGCGTCGTTGACGACGCCCCGCACCTTGCCGTCGATCCCCTTCAGCTCGTCCTCGCCGATACCGTGGGCCTCCAGGAGACGCTTTCGCACCATCTCGATCGGGTCGCGCTCCTCCCGCATCCGGGTGACCTCGTCCTTGGAGCGGTACTTGGCGGGGTCGGACATCGAGTGGCCGCGATAGCGGTACGTCTGCATTTCGAGGATGTAGGGGCCGTTGCCGGACCGGGCGAATTCGAGGGCGCGACCCGCGGCTTCCCGCACGGCCCGGATGTCCATGCCGTCGACCTGCTCGCCGGGAATGTTGAAGGAGGTGCCGCGCTTCGAGAAATCCGTCTGGGCGGAGGCGCGGGCGACCGAGGTCCCCATGGCGTAGCGGTTGTTCTCGATCACATAGACAACCGGAAGCTTCCAGAGCTCCGCCATGTTGAAGCTCTCATAGACCTGACCCTGGTTGGCGGCGCCGTCGCCGAAATAGGTCATCGCGACGCGGCCATCCTCGCGATACCAGTTCGCCAAGGCGAGGCCGGTCCCGAGCGAAACCTGGGCGCCCACGATCCCGTGCCCACCGTAGAAGGCCTTCTCCTTCGAGAACATGTGCATGGAGCCGCCCTTACCCTTCGAGTAGCCTCCACGGCGCCCGGTCAGCTCGGCCATCACGCCGCGCGGGTCCATCCCGCAGGCGAGCATGTGGCCGTGGTCGCGGTAGCCGGTGATGACCTCGTCGCCGGCCTTGGCGGCCATCTGCATGCCAATCACCACGGCTTCCTGGCCGATGTAGAGGTGACAGAATCCGCCGATCAGGCCCATGCCGTACATCTGGCCGGCCTTCTCCTCGAAGCGGCGGATGAGGAGCATCTCGCGATAGGCGCCGAGTTCCTCCTCCTTCGAGAACGGGGGAGGCGCCTTGACGCCCCGCGGCTCCGCCACCTCGTCCGAATCGCGGCTCGATTTGCGCGCGGCGACCGCCATTCCCGGTTCCTCCGACAGCTTCGTTTCACCAAACGCTAGACCAGACGTTTCGTGAAAGCGAGAGGCTGCCGGAGGCGTGGGGCTATTCGGGCCCTTGGCCCGGGCGAGCGTTCAGGGCCCGACGATGACGATGTCGTTCTTGTGGACGCGCCCGAGCAGGATGCGGCCGCGCTCCTCGAGAAGATCGCGGTCGATCTGATCGGCGCGCAACAGCGCCAGGCGGCGGTCCCACTCGACGTGCTCGGCCTTGGCGGCCTCGAGCTCCTGCCTGATGTCGTAGATCTGGATCTTGAGCGCCTGCTTCGCCTCGAGGCCCCGCTTCCCGATCTTCGCATTGTGGACGAAATACGCGACGAGGCAGGCCGCCAGGGCGTAGGCGGCAAGCGGGATGAGGACGGCCCTGAGGCGTCTGCGGACGACCATGCCGCACCTTGCGGCGGCGTGGTTAAGGGGAGGTTGACGCGCCATCGGGTCGGCGGGGTCGGTTGCCCCAGGCCGACAGCGCCAATCCGCCGACGATCAGCGCGATTCCGAGCGCCTGGATCGGGCCCGGCCACTCGCCGAGGATTGGGATCCCGCTCAGCGTTCCGATGACCGGGATCATGGGCGGGAAGAGCTGCGTCCCGGATGCGCCGAGCACCTTGATGCCCTGCCCCCAGAGCCACAGGCCGCCGATGGAGTTCAGCACCCCCTGATACGCCGCCTGGAACAACACGAGCCCGAGTGCCACCTCAAGCAGCCTCGGCTCCAGGAACGCAAAGTAGACGGGCACGTAAGCGAGCGACAGCACGGCGCAGATCGCGGCGCCGACGATCCCGTCCACGCGCCAGCAGTGAAGCATGACGGGATAGAATCCCCACAGAATCCCGGTCGCAAAATAGCAGAGGTCTCCCAGGGCGACCGATTGCGATCCGCTCGTCGAGCCCGCGATCCCGATCGCGGCGAGCCCGGCCAGCGTAAAGGCCAGCCCGATCCTGGTCGCGACCGGCGGCAAGCGTCCGGCCAGGATCGTCGCGTAGAGGACGCCGACCACCGTGACGGTCCCGGGCCCCAGCGCCGCCCCATGCGCGGCTGGGGCCAGCGACGCCCCGAAGCTCATCAGGAGCGTAATGGGAGCCCCGCTGGACATCGCCAGCGCGATGCCCCTGCCCCACCCGATCCCGGCGCAGTCCCGGATTCCCCGCCGGAGGAAGAACGGCAAGAGGAGCGGTCCCGCGATGCCGAACCGGAGGAAGACGATGTCGTAGGGCGAGAGGCCCTGCTGGATGCCGTAGCGGCTGAGCGCGAAATTCGCCCCGAAGGTCACCATGGCGAGCAACATGGCCACGATGGCGAGACGCGGCGTCCACCGCAGACGGATCAGGGGTGGGGCCACCCGGCGAGCATAGCGGACCAGGCAGGCTCCGCCATGCCGACGGCGCGGGTCAGGTGGTCAGACAGGCCGCGTGCTTTGCACGATGCCCGGCGCCGTCATTCCGGACGCGGCGCACCACGAAGTGGTGCTCCGCGGAACCCACGGAAGCATCGGCGAACCGGAAGCGATCCACAGGCCTTGCGAGCCGTGGGTTCCGGGTTCCGCTTCGCGGCCCCGGAATGACGGAATGTGCAGCCGCGCGAAGCTTCCAGGCGGAGGAGGCCGGGGTTGGACCAAGCCCTATCAAGGTTGGCGCTGTTTCAGCGCGGCCCTTCCGGCGTACCGGGCGGACGGGCCGAGCTCCTCCTCGATGCGAATGAGCTGATTGTATTTCGCCAGCCGATCCGAGCGGGACAGCGACCCGGTCTTGATCTGCCCGCAATTCGTCGCAACCGCGAGGTCGGCGATGGTCGAATCCTCCGTCTCGCCGGACCGGTGCGACATCACGGCCGTGTAGCCGGCGCGGTGCGCCATCTCGACCGTTGCGAGCGTCTCGCTGAGCGAGCCGATCTGGTTCACCTTGACCAGGATGGAGTTGCCGACGCCTCTCGCGATGCCGTCGGACAGGCGCGCCACGTTGGTGACGAAGAGGTCGTCGCCGACGAGCTGGCAGCGTCCGCCGAGGAGCTCGGTCAGGACCTTCCAGCCCTCCCAATCGTCCTCCGCCATGCCGTCCTCGATCGACACGATCGGGTAGGCGGAGGCGAGTTTCGCCAGATATTCCGCCTGGGCCTGTGCGGACCGGGTCTGCCCCTCGCCCTCGTACAGGTAGGCCCCGTCCTTGTAGAACTCGGTCGCGGCGCAATCGAGCGCGAGCATCACGTCCTCGCCTGGCTTGAAGCCCGCGGCCTCGATCGACCGCATGACAAAATCGAGCGCTGCCTCGGCGGAGGACAGGTTGGGGGCGAAGCCGCCCTCGTCGCCGACATTGGTGTTGTGGCCGGCATCCTTCAGACCCTTGCGCAGCGTGTGGAACACCTCGGAGCCGATCCGGACCGCCTCGGCCAACGTCGCCGCGCCGACCGGCATGATCATGAATTCCTGGAAGTCGATCGGGTTGTCGGCATGAGCGCCGCCATTGATGATGTTCATCATCGGCACGGGGAGGATTCGCGCCTGCGTGCCGCCGACGTAACGGTAGAGCGGCAGCCCGGAGGCGTCGGCCGCGGCCTTGGCGCAAGCGAGCGAGACGCCGAGGATGGCGTTCGCGCCGATCCGCGACTTGTTCGGGGTGCCGTCGAGCGCGATCATCGCGTCGTCGATCGCGACCTGGTCCTCCACCTGCTCGCCCGCGAGCCGGGATGCGATCTCCGTGTTCACGGCCTCGACGGCGTTCAGCACGCCCTTGCCGCCGTAGCGCCCTTTGTCGCCGTCGCGAAGCTCCACCGCCTCGTGGGCGCCGGTTGAGGCGCCGGACGGGACGGCCGCTCGTCCCGTCGAGCCGTCCTCGAGGACCACGTCCACCTCCACCGTCGGGTTGCCCCGGCTGTCCAGGATCTCGCGGGCGACGACGTCGATGATGGCGGTCACAGGCTTGATCCCTATCTCGGCGCTGGCTCTGGTGCGCTTGAATAACGCCCTCCCGTCACCACACAAGAGCGGCCCCGGCCCGGAGCGCTCAGCCACAGTCCCGCATGAACTCCTTGTCCCCCCTGCTCGGGCGCCCGACCGCCCTGCCCCGCTCGCCGGACGAGGCCCAGCTCGACCGGGTGGCAAACCCCCACCCGTGTACCGAGTACCTCGCCCGCTTCACCGCGCCCGAATTTACCTCGCTCTGCCCGGTGACGGGGCAGCCGGATTTCGCGATTCTGGTGATCGACTACGTACCTGACGAGTGGCTCGTCGAATCGAAGTCGCTGAAGATGTACCTGCACAGCTTCCGCGACCACGGCGCCTTCCACGAGGATTGCACGATCGGCATCGGGAAGCGGCTCGTCGGGCTCCTCGCGCCCCGCTGGTTCAGGATCGGCGGCTATTGGTATCCGCGCGGCGGCATCCCGATCGATGTCTTCTGGCAGACCGGCGAGCCCCCGGCGGGGCTTTGGCTGCCCGATCAGGGCGTCGCGCCGTATCGTCCGCGTTCGTAGGTCAGGCGGCCTCGGTCACGCGTCGCAGGACGAGCGAGACGAAGCGCTCCTGGCGCTCCGTCGGGCCCCCATGGAGCGCCGCGACCCGCTCCAGCATGGAGCCGAGTTCGATGCGCTCGTCGCGGTTGAGCGAGCGTCGGAGAAGATCCGCCAGATCGTCGATCGTGCCCTCCGGCGAGGGCGCCTGCTCGGCCGCGAAGCGGCAATAAGCGAAATGCCCGGAGAGATCGGCCGCGAAGCCGAGCACGTCTCGCATCTGGTCCCGGACGACATCGAGCTGCTCCGGCGTCGGCACGCCGCGCGCAAGTGCGACCGCGATCATCAGGATCACGGCCGCCTCTCGCGGGTCCTGGAGAGAGCGAAGCGGAGCGGCTTCCTGCTTCGCCGGGAGCGCGGCGCGTTGTTTACGCTTATCCCGCTCCCGAAGGCGGGTGTCGATGTATGCCATGCCGCCGCCGAACATGAACCAGTAGAAGAGGCCCGTCATCACGGCGCCGATGATCGCGGCAATGATCGGCATGGGCGACAGCTCCGCTTGCGATCTGCGCAGCCCGCCTAACCGGCACGCGTTGGTCAAGAATTACGGACCGTGCGGCTGGTCCCGCCCGATCGTCACGGACGCGATGAAGCCCATCGCGAGCACGCCGGCCGCGCAGGCCGCCATGGCACCGATCCGCCCAAGCGAGGAGAGGAGCAGCCCGAAGATGACGGGCCCGAGCGCCTGGCCGACGAAGAACGCGAAGGCGTGGAGCGAGACCGCCGAGGCGCGCGCATCGGACACCACCTCCGTCATCTGAGTCTGGAAGGAGTTGTGGAGCATGTAGAAGCCCAGCCCCATGGCCAGCATGGCGCCCATCTCGACCGTCCAGGGGAGCGCCGGGGCCAGTACCGCAAAGGCGAGCGCCGCGACGATTCCGGCGATCTTCAGCATGCGGCCGAGCCCGAGGGTGGTCAGCAGCCACCGGACGAGCAGGGTGTAGACGATGCCGCCAACCGCGAACCCCCCGATAATCAGTCCCGCCTCTCTCGCGCCTCCAAGCTTCGCGACCTCCAGGAGCGGCGCGATATAGGGCTGGACGCCGAAGACGATCACGCCCTCCGCGAACACGAAGGCCATCAGCGCCCGAGCGCGCGGGATGCCGAGGATGTTGCGATAGCGTTCGCCCGCGACCCTGAAGCTGAGCTCCCCGCCGCCGCCGCGAGCGTTCCGAAAGCCCAGGAAAACCGCAATCGCGGCCAGCGCCGAGAGTCCGCCGGCCATGGCGAAGACGCCGCGCCACCCGATGTACTCGGCGAGGAGGCCCGCCCCGACCCCGCCGAGGAGCTGGCCCGAGATCGCCGCCGTGAGGAAGCGGCCGATCGCGACCTGGCGATCCGCCATGGTGACGCGATCGCCGATGGTGGCCAGCGCCATCGGGACGATCGCGCCCGCGGCCGCGCCCGACAGGATGCGGAAGATAAAGAGCCCGCCGAGGTCGTCCGTCAGGCTCGCGGCTCCCAGCGTGACGGCGAGGATCGCGAGCAGGAACTTCATGATGCGCTCCTTCCCGAGCGCGTCCCCGACCGGTCCGAGTATCGGCTGGATGAACGCGTAGGGAAGCGCGTAGGCGGTGGACAGCAGCGCCACCGTCAGCGGATCGGCCCGAAGGTCGCGCGCGATGACCCCGATCATCGGATCGACGAACCGCGTCGACAGCGCCGAGGCGAAGCCGCAAACCGCAAGGATCAGGATCGTGCGCCGGATGGCCGCCTGATCCGTGGTGGGCTCCGCCTCCTCGCTCATTGCGCCCAGTCCCGCCCTGCCCGAGAGCGCGGCGAGGCCGAGCGCTGCACAGCCGCGAGCCGGTCGGGGGCAGTGGCTCGAATTCTCAAGGGGTGCGCGCCTTCTTTCTCAAGGCGTCGAAGGCCACGAGCTCGGCCAGCAGCTCCGGCAGCTCCTCGAGGGGCACCATGTTCGGCCCGTCGGACGGCGCCCGGTCCGGGTCCTGGTGCGTCTCGATGAACACCCCCGCCACTCCGACGGCAACGGCCGCACGAGCGAGCACCGGCACGAAGCGACGCTCGCCGCCGGACGTCGCCCCGCGCCCGCCGGGCTGCTGCACCGAATGGGTCGCGTCGAAGATCACGGGAGCGCCGGTCGTCTCGGCCATGATCGGCAGCGAGCGCATGTCGGACACGAGCGTGTTGTAGCCGAAGGACGCGCCCCGCTCGGTCACCATGACGTCCGCGTTCCCGGCGGCCCGCACCTTGGCGGCGACGTTCGCCATGTCCCAGGGGGCCAGGAACTGGCCCTTCTTCACGTTCACAACCCGCCCCGTCGCGGCGGCCGCCACCAGGAGATCCGTCTGGCGGCACAGGAAGGCCGGGATCTGCAGGATGTCCACGACGGCCCCGACCGGCCCGCATTGCGACACCTCGTGCACGTCGGTGGTGACCGGAAGGCCGAGCCGCTCCTTCACCTCCGCGAAGATCGCGAGCGCCGCGTCCATCCCGATCCCGCGGGCGCTCGAGGCCGAGGTCCGGTTCGCCTTATCGAAGGAGGATTTGTAGACAAGCCCGATCCCGGCCTTCTCGGCCATCGCCTTGATCGCCTCCGCGGTTTCGAGCGCGTGGTCGCGGCTCTCCATCACGCAGGGCCCCGCAATCAGCGCCAGCGGCAGGGCATTGCCGAACCGGACCGGACCTGCGTTGACGGTGGCCTGGGGCGGCATGGCGGGGGCGTCGGTCATCGCGGCGGCTTATTGCGTTCCGGCCGAAACGGGAAGCGCGTCCGGTTCACGCCTGAGATGCGAGCGCCATTCGAGGTCGAACACGAGGCCGCGGGGCAGCGTCGCGAGAAGCGGCGCAACCGGGACGCCGGCGGCGTCGAGCAGCCGCGCCGTCCAGTGATTGCAGAGGTTCGCGAGCCGGAAGGCGCCGGTCGCGCGGTAGAAGAGGCTCGGCCCGTAGAGACCCGGGCCGAGGTCTTGCGGCAGCCCGCCGGCATCACGCGCGAAAGAGGCGTCGAGCAGGCTGACGAGCCGCAGGAAGCCGGCCTCCGACAGATGGAGCGCGACGAGGTCGGCCCCGCGGAAGGGTCCGCGCGGATCGCCTTCGATTCCGACGACATGCAACACGGAGAGGTTGCCCGGCTTGAACAGGGCCCGCACGGCAAGGGACCAGTCCATCGAGGCGGCATTCGGGACGGCCCGGTAGAAGCGATCCTCGCCCCAGCCCGCCTCGATCCAGTCGTAATGCGCGAACCGCGTCGCAACCGACAGGACCGCTGCGGCATCGCCCCGGCCTGCCATTCTGGCGAGGTCGGGCCGGGGAAGGATCAACCCGGAATGATAGCCGTTGCTGACGAGGAAAACGGGGATGCCGGGTTCCGTTTTCGCCGGGTAGAGAGACGGGTCGCCCCAGCGCACGCCGAGGAGGGTGGCGAGAACGAGAAGGCCGAGACACGCCGCTCCGGCAGCGGTCAGGCGGCGTCCGCGCATGCCTGTCAGCTCGCCCGCAGCCGCGCCAGCGCCTCTGCGATCTTGGCCCGTCGGGCTTCGGCATCGGCCCTGCGCTCGCGCTGCTCGTCCACGACCTCCTCCGGCGCCCGGGCGAGGAAATCGGCGTTGCCGAGCTTCGCGTCGATCTTGGCGATATCGGAATCGAGCTTGCCTTTGTCCTTCGTCAGGCGCTGGGACTCGACGTCGAGATCGATGATGCCGGCCAGCGGCAGGGCGACCGTCTCGCCGCGAACGAGCACCTGGACCGATTGACGGGGCGGGGTATCGGCGGCCTCGATGCCGGACAGGCGCGCCAGCCGGCGGAGCGTCTCGCTCCAGCGGCCGGCCCGCTCGGTCGTGGCCGACGACGGCGCGACCAAAACCAGCGGGACCAGCGCGCCAGGCGCTATCCCCATCTCGGACCGGACCGAGCGGATCTCCGAGACGAGGTCGACGACCCAGCCGATTTCGGCTTCGGCGTCGGGATCGGAGCGGTCGCCCAAAGCCGGCCAATCCGCCAGCGCGAGGAGGCCGGGATCGCGCCCGTCCAGCTGCCCGCGCAAGGCCCAGAGCTCCTCCGTCAGGAACGGCATGAACGGGTGCAGAAGTCCGAGCACGGCATCGAAGACGGCCGAGATGGTTCGTTGGGCTTCCTCCTTCCCGGCTCCGTCCTGGCCCTGAAGGATCGGCTTCGACAATTCGAGGTGCCAGTCGCAGAAGGTGTTCCAGACGAAGCGGTAGGCGGCGCCCGCCGCCTCGTTGAAACGGTACTCCTCGATCGCGACCGTGACTTCGCCGATCGTCCGCGAGCACTCGGCCAGTATCCAGCGGTTGAGGGTTTCCTGGACCATCGCGGGCGCGAAGCCCTCGCCGCGGGCGCAGCCGTTCATCTCGGCGAAGCGGGCCGCGTTCCAGATCTTGGTCGCGAAGTTGCGGTAGCCTTCGACACGGGGGAGCGACAGCTTGATGTCGCGGCCCTGCGCGGCCATGGCGGCCAGCGTGAACCGCAGCGCGTCCGCCCCGTACCGGTCCGTGAGCTCGATCGGATCGATGACGTTGCCTTTCGACTTCGACATCTTCGCCCCGCGCTCGTCACGGACGAGCGCGTGGATGTAGACGGTGTCGAACGGCACACGGTCGGTGCAGTAGAGGCCCATCATCATCATCCGGGCGACCCAGAAGAAGATGATGTCGAATCCGGTCACGAGCGTATTCGTCGGGTAGTAGCGTCCGACTTCCGGCGTCGCGTCGGGCCAGCCGAGCGTCGAGAAGGGCCACAGGGCCGACGAGAACCAGGTGTCGAGAACGTCCACCTCTCGGGTCAGGAACGCGTCCTGCCGGTCCGGATCGGACGCGATGGCGGCCGCCTCCTCCTCCGTCAGGGTGCCGTTGACGACGTCATGCGCCAGCGCCTCGGCGAGGGCCGCCTCCTCCGTTTCGGCAACGAAGACATGGCCGTCCGGGCCGTACCAGGCCGGGATCTGATGTCCCCACCAGAGCTGGCGCGAGATCGTCCAGGGCTGGATGTTCTCCAGCCATTGGAAGTAGGTCTTCTCCCAGTTCTCCGGCACGAACCGGGTCTCGCCGGACCGGACCGCCGCGAGCGCCTGCTCGGCCAGGGGCTTCACGTCCACGAACCATTGATCGGTCAGGTAGGGCTCGAGCGGAACGCCGGAGCGGTCCCCGTGCGGCACGGCATGGGTGTGCGGCTGGGTGGCGGCGAGGAAACCGCCCTCCTCCAGCATGGCGACGACGCGCGTGCGCGCCTCGGCGCGGTCTACCCCTTCCAACGCCAGCACGGCCTCGAGGGCCGGCGTCGGGTCGAGGCCGTCCATGAAGCCGTCGTTGTCGGCGAGCCTGATCTCGGCCTGCGGCCCGAAGACGTTGATCGAAGGGAGGCTGTGCCGCCGCCCAACCTCGAAATCGTTGAAATCGTGCGCGGGGGTGATCTTGACTGCGCCCGTGCCTTTTTCCGGGTCCGAATAGGCGTCGGCCACAATCGGGATCGAGCGGCCGACGAGCGGCAGCACGGCCCGGCGGCCGATCAGGCCGTTGAAGCGCTCGTCATCCGGGTGAACCGCGACCGCGACGTCGCCGAGCAGGGTCTCGGGCCGCGTCGTCGCGACCTCGATGTAGCGCTGGGGCTCGCCCTCCAGCGGATAACGGATGAACCAGAGATGGCCCTTCACCTCCACCTGCTGCACCTCGAGGTCCGAGATCGCGGTCTGGAAGTGCGGGTCCCAGTTCACGAGGCGCTTGTCGCGATAGATCAGCCCGTCGCGGTAGAGATCGACGAAGACCTTGTGGACGGCGCGGCTCAGGCCTTCGTCCATGGTGAAGCGTTCGCGCGACCAGTCGCACGAGGCCCCGAGCCGTTTCAGCTGACCGATGATCTGGCCGCCCGATTGCTCCTTCCAGGCCCAGACATGCTCGACGAAGGCCTCGCGCGTCAGGTCCCGGCGCTGGACTTGGCGCTCCGCCAATTGTCGCTCGACGACCATCTGGGTCGCAATGCCGGCATGGTCGAGGCCGACCTGCCAGAGAACGTCGCGACCGCGCATGCGCTCGAAGCGGCAGAGCACGTCCTGGATCGTGTTGTTGAGCGCGTGCCCCATATGGAGCGAGCCGGTAACGTTCGGCGGCGGAATGACGATGCAATACGGCTCGGCGCCGGCCCGGTCCGGCCGCCCGGCGCGGAACGCCCCGGCCTCCTCCCATCGCGCCGAGATGCGAGGCTCGACGGACGCGTGGTCGAAGGTCTTCTCTATCATCAGGGGCCGGCTGTGCTCTGGCCCGGGCGGGGCGCGCTCGGCGCCGTTGAACCGGGCCGTGCCGGCTACGTCAACCTGGACGGGGCGATGATCGCCGGCCGGGACGCCGGCGCGTCCCGAGCGCCTTCATGAAGCGCGGCAGGCTTGTGCCGGCGGGGCGTCCTCGTACTCGTCATGTAACACCTTGCCGCCCGCTGCCGATCTCGATCGCCTGCCGGTCGATCAGCGTGCTCTCCTGACAGGCGGCGAATTTCTCTTAAAGCTTCCGGTCGATCGACAGCTTCTGGAACCCTTCTCCGGCGAGCGAGGGACGCTTGTTGGACAGGATGCGCGAGTTGATCCCCTGCCAGCCGATCTCGCCGGAAAGGCGGCCATACTCGATCTTCGGGCAGCGGTTCATGATCACCGTGACGCCCTTCGCCTCCGCTCTGGCCGCGGCGGCGTCATCCCGCACGGAGAGCTGCATCCAGATCACCCGGGGCAGCGGGTCGAGCGCCAACGCCTCGTCCGTGACCCCGCCCGCGTCGGCGCTGTTGCGGAAGATCTCGACCATGTCGATCGGGCGCTCCACCTCCGAGAGGCGGCCATAGGCCTTCACGCCGAGCAGATTCTGTCCGGCAAGGCGCGGATTGACCGGGATCACGTCGTAGCCCCGGTCGAGGAGGTACTTGGTGACAATGTAGCTCGGCCGGGCGGGGTTGTTGGTGGCGCCGACGATGGCGATCGTCTTCACCGATTTCAGGATGCCCCGGACGGTGTCGTCGTCGTAGCGGTCGTGCCGGCTCGTCGAAGGGAGTCCGTCCGCCATCTCAGGCTCCGGCCCAGACGGGCGCCCGCTTGCCGATGAAGGCCTCGATCCCCTCCCCTGCGTCGCGGTCCAGCATGTTCTCGACCATCACCTGCGAGGCGCGGCGGTAGGCTGCTGCGAGCGTCATCTCGCCCTGCTCGTAAAAGGCGGCCTTCCCGACCTTCACCGTGTGGGGCGATTTCGACGCAATGACGGCGGCGAGTTCGAGCGCATGGTCCAGCGCCTGCCCGGCCGGGACCACTCGGTTCACGAGACCCATGCGGGCGGCGGCCTCCGCCGGGACCAGCTCGCCGAGAAGAAGCATCTCCATCGCGTGCTTCGGCGCGACGTTGCGGGACAGCGCGACCATCGGGGTCGAGCAGAATAGCCCGATATGGACGCCCGGCGTGCAGAAGCGCGCATCCGCGCCCGCCACCGCGAGGTCGGCGCTGGCCACCAACTGGCAACCGGCCGCGGTCGCGACGCCCTCCACCGCCGCGATCACGGGCTGCGGTAGGCGGACGATGCGCTGCATCATGGCGGAGCAGCGGCTGATGATGTCGGCGTAGTAGGCCCGGCCGCCATCCGGGTCCTCGCGGTGCGCGGTCATCTCCTTCAGGTCGTGGCCGGCCGAGAAGACCGGTCCCGGGGCCGTCAGGACGACGGCCCGGATGTGTCGGTCGCTCGCGATCGCGTCGAGCTCGGCCGTGAGGGCGTCGATCAGCGCGTCCGAGAGCGCGTTGCGGGCGATCGGCCGGTTGAGGGACAGGATCGCCACCGCATCCCGGTCACCCCTGAGGAGCGGGGGCATGTCGAGCGCTGCGTGAGCATTCATGTGTCGGTCCGGCCCGGCGCCGTGTTCGCCGATTGATTCTATTGTCGTGACCGGTCCGGCATGGTGCAAGGCCCGTCGGGCGGATCGGGCGAGCGAGGAACGCGGGTGTTGCGACTGGTGATGACGCGGGAGGACGTCGAGGCCTACCTCGATGCGGAGTTCCCTCAGCTGCACGTGGACGGGCGCATCTACCTCATCGAGGCGGTCGAGCATCTCGGCGCGACGCTTCGCCTCAAGGTGAGCGACCGCCATGTGCGGCCCGGCGGCACGCTCTCCGGCCCCGCCATGATGTCGCTCGCCGATCTGGCGCTCTACGTCGCCATCCTGGCCAATGTCGGCCCGGTCGCGCTTGCGGTCACGACCAACCTCAGCTTCAACTTCCTTCGGAAGCCCGAGCCGCGCGATCTCGTCGCGCGCTGCCGGCTCCTGAAGCTCGGCAAGCGCTTGGCGGTGGGCGACGTGTCGCTGTTCAACGCCGGGTCCGACGATCTCGTCTGCCACGCGACCGGCACCTACGTGCTTCCGGCCAGACGATGAGGTATCTTGATACCACCTCTGGCAAGATGCTGCTTCAAATGGGATTTTGGGCCGGATCGGCCGCGTCTTCGGCTTGACCTCGCGGCGGGACCGCTCTACCGGTCCGGGAAGTCGCCGCCACCCCGTCGCGGCGCCAAAGCTTGCGCGGGCGATGCCCCACGGACCTCCGACATGAAGACATTCTCTCTGAAGACGGCCGACATCGACAAGAAGTGGGTCGTGATCGACGCCGAAGGCTTGGTGGTGGGGCGCCTTGCCTCCGTTGTGGCCATGCGCCTCCGGGGCAAGCACAAGCCGACTTACACGCCCCACGTCGATTGCGGCGACCACGTCGTCGTCATCAACGCCGACAAGGTGAAGTTTACCGGCCGCAAGCTCGAGCAGAAGATCTATTATCACCACACCGGCTATATCGGCGGCATCAAGGCGCGCTCGGCGAAGTCGATCATGGCCGGCCGCTTTCCGGAGCGCATCGTCGAGAAGGCCGTAGAGCGGATGCTGCCCCGTGGCCCGCTGTTCCGGAAGATCCTCGGCAACCTCCGCGTCTACAAAGGATCGGAGCACCCGCATTCCGCGCAGACGCCCGAGCCGCTCGATGTCGGCTCCCTCAACCGCAAGAACGTGAGCAACTGACCATGGCCGTTCTCCAGTCCCTCTCCGACCTCGGTCAAACGGTCCAGCAGGCGACCGCCAGCGAAGAGGCCCCTCGTTACGTCAAGAAGACGGACGCCCAGGGCCGCGCCTACGCGACCGGCAAGCGCAAGAACGCCGTCGCGCGCGTGTGGATCAAGCCGGGCGGCGGCGAGATCACCGTCAACGAGCGGCCGGTGCTCCAGTATTTCGCGCGGCCCGTCCTACGCATGATCATCCAGCAGCCGCTCCAGGTAGCCAACCGCATGAACCAGTACGACGTCGTCGTGACGGTTGCGGGAGGCGGGCTCTCGGGCCAGGCCGGCGCCGTCCGGCACGGCCTCGCGAAGGCGCTCACGCACTTCGAGCCTGAGCTTCGCCCACCCCTGAAGCGGGAGGGCTTCCTTACCCGTGACTCGCGCGTCGTCGAGCGCAAGAAGTACGGCCGCAAGAAGGCCCGCCGCAGCTTCCAGTTCTCGAAGCGCTGAGCGCTTCGGCCTCCGTCTGGCGAAAGGGCGGCCGTCTGGCCGCCCTTTTTCGTTCATCGTTCGGCCAGAGCAGTCCCGCGACGAGCTACGACGGTTGCCGCGACCGCCATCGATATCTTTCGCGATCGCCGCCAAGGTCACTGTAGCCGGTGTTGAGGGGCTCGACTTCAGCGGCCCGTCGTTGACTTGTACCCCGCCCGGCTTCATATCGCGCCGATGTTCCAGCGTGCCTCTTCAAGACGTCGCCGTTTCCAGCGACCGCGCGCGCGCTGAACCGGGCTTCTCGCCCGAACCAGCCGCGCCAAGGCGCGGCTTTTTCATGTCCGGCCGACCGCGCCGGACCGATCTCCTCCACGAAGAGAGCTACGATGACCGCAGCCGCCACCTTCGGGCCGAAGGGAGCCGTTCCGTCCGTCTTCATCGACGGCGAGGCGGGCACGACCGGGCTCGGCATCCGGGAGCGCCTGCTGCCGCGCGGCGACATCGCGCTCCACAGCATCACGCCCGAGCGCCGCAAGGATCCCGACGCCCGCCGGGCCGTCATGGCGGAGGTCGATCTCGTTATCCTCTGCCTCCCGGACGACGCGGCGCGCGAGGCCGTCGCGCTGGCAGGGTCCCTCGGCGGCGACGCGCCGAAGATCCTCGACGCCTCGACGGCGCATCGGACCATGCAGGGATGGACCTACGGGTTCGCCGAGCTCGCGGCGGGACAGCGCGACGCCATCGCGTCCGCGCAGCTTGTCGCCAATCCGGGCTGCTACGCGACCGGCGCGATCGCGCTCCTGCGGCCTCTCGTGGATGCGGGCCTCGTGCCCCGGGATCACCCGATTTCGATCAACGCGGTATCGGGCTACAGTGGCGGCGGGCGCAGCATGATCGAGTCCTTCGAGAGTGGCCGCGCGCCCGCGTACGAGCTCTACGGTCTCGGGTTCGAGCACAAGCATCTACCCGAGACGCAGCTCTACTCCAGGCTAGAGGCTCGCCCGGTCTTCATCCCGTCCGTCGGCAATTTCTGTCAGGGAATGCTCGTGTCCATCCCGCTGCACCTCGAATCGCTTCCAGGCCAACCGGAGCTCGGCGATCTGCAAGCGGCGCTGGACGCCCATTACCGGGCGGGCGGACAGGTCCAGGTCGTGCCCGCGCATCCCGACGAGCGGCTCGAGCCGGAGGCGCTGAACGACACGGACATCATGGAGCTGAGGGCCTATGGCCGCGACCGGCACGCTCTGTTGGTCGCCCGTCTCGACAACCTCGGCAAAGGCGCCTCGGGCGCCGCCGTCCAGAACGCCGAACTCATGCTCGGCCTCTCGCCCGCGCTATCAGAGCGAAGCTGACGCGCTCGTCTGAGAATTTCGGGCGTGGCGAGGGCTGGTTCCAAGGACGCTGGGCGCCGAACGCCAGAGCCGCGCTCGGATGGCGGTCAACCACTGCCCAGTGGGCGCGGTGACGACCGCGAGCAGGATGGCGGCGACCACCGCGAATCGCCCGAGATCATGACGCTCGCGGCCCCGCCGGGCTGGGTTCACGGTCCAGATTGGGCCTTCTGCAACTCGCTTAACCGCTGACGCTCGACAATCAGCTCTTCTTCCAGCTTGGCCACCTGAATCTGGTGAGCGAGCCAGACCTCCTGCTGGGAGAACCGGTCCAGCTTGTAGACCAGAAACAGGTTGAGCCCGCCGACCATGCCGAGAAAGATGCCCATCACCAAAGGTCCCTTGAACAGGACGATCAGCGCCATCAGGAGGAGCAGCCCGTTCCCGACATAACCGGGAATTTTGTAGATCAGTGGCACGAGCCTATTCCCCCCGGCGACGGACAAAAGGCGTGGCCATTATCGCCAGTCAAGACCGCAAGGCCAGATCCCGCGGGAGAAGCGGGCGGCGGCTACGACTGCAACCGCACGCGACGGGCAACGTCTCGCGCTGCGATCGTGCTCTCGGCCGTCGGGCTACGGCTGGCGGCGCTCCTCAACCCACCCCCGGCGGCCCAGGCTGCCGGGCTCGCGCACTCGAGAGTACAATAGCGCCACCGAACTGTCGGGCTGGGGCAGAAGGCAGGGCAGGGCTGGCGCTGGTAGAAACAGTTGAGTTAAATCAGCTACTCGCGCATGTGTCTGGCTCCGCGGGTAGGATTCGAACCTACGACCAGCCGGTTAACAGCCGGCTGCTCTACCACTGAGCTACCGCGGATCACGACGGCGTGGATACAGGGTCGACCAGTTCGGCGCAAGCGCGCCTGCTGCGCGCATTCCCTCGCGGGCGGACCGGTTCCGGAACGGGTTGTCCTCCGCACCGGGTGCCGCTAAGAGCGGCCATACGCTGAACTCACGCGAATGGCCTCGTGGCGGAGTGGTTACGCAGAGGACTGCAAATCCTTGTACCCCGGTTCAATTCCGGGCGAGGCCTCCCGGGTTCACGCGCGATCTGGATTTTCGGATCGCTCCAGATGAGCCGGTCGCGAACCCCTGAGCGCTCGCGACCGATTGTCTAAATCACATCATGCGCTTGCGGCGCATCATCCGGCGCTTCATCATCGGGCGCCTCATCATGCGGCGCTTCATCGAGCGCGGGCGCGCCATGCGGCGACTTCCCATTGCGGCCGGTCGTGTTCCGGGAACACCGCCGTCGACCTGACCGGGCGTGCCGACGCGGGCGGGGCCGCCTGCGCTTGTGCCGGTCGGGCTCTGTTGGGCCAAGGCAGGGATGCTCAACGCGCCAAAGACCGCCGCGAACAACAACGCTTTCTTCATCTGGTTCTCCCGGTGAACTTGCGGACAGGCGCAGTGTTCTGCCCACGAACATGAGCCCGCCTGGCGGGGTTCTGCGTCACGCAAACGTCGCACGATAGCCAGGGTTCCGCCGCGGGTGGAACTGGGTAGGTCGCAACCGACGACGCTGCGGCCCGACGACGCCACGCCTTGCCTTCACCTGAACGATCTCCGACAAGCCTTGATCGACGAGGCCGCCGTGGAGCTCGAGATGACGGATTTCGCGGTGGCGCGCCGCAACATGGTGGACGGCCAGCTGCGCACGTTCGACGTCAGGGATCGTGCCGTTCTCACCGCCATGGAGGAGGTCCCGCGGGAGGCTTTCGTCCCGGAGGGACGGGAAGCTCTCGCCTATCTCGACCAGAACCTCGCGCTTCCAGGGAGCGGCGAGGAGGACGATCCCCGCACCATGCTGGCCCCGATGGTGCTCGCCCGCTTGATCCAGGCGCTCGCGATCGAGCCCGGGTCTACGGTTCTCGATGTCGGGGGCGGCCTTGGATACTCGGCCGCTGTTCTGGCCCGCCTCGGGGCCGAGGTGACCCTGCTCGAGTCGCGCTCCGACCTCGCGGAGGCCGCCGGCCAGCGGCTTGCCGCCTCGGGCCTCCGGGTGCGGCAGGCGAACGGCCCCTTAAGCGCCGGCGTCTCGGGCCAGGCCCCGTTCGACGCCATCCTGGTCAACGGCGCGATCGAGGAACACCCCACGGACTTGCTGAAGCAGTTGGACGACGGAGGCAGACTCGCCTGCTTGCGGGCCGAGGGGCGGAGTTGCAAAGCCATGCTCTTCGGCCGATCCGGCGCGGCCGTCGGGTTCCGCACGCTCTTCGACGCGACGGCCCCCGTCCTGGCGGCTTTCCGCCGAGCGCCCGCCTTCGTGTTCGGAACCTGAAGCGCACATCCAGGCTCCCGATTCGCCGCGGCGCCGTCGCCCTTCGTTGGAGCCATGTGGAAACGCGAAGGGCCCTCGAGGGTGTCGCCTTTATGCGCCACCTAGGAAGCAACATCCGTCCACGCGCGGGAATCGGTGTTCGCCGCCCGAGTGCTCGGCTAAGCTTTGCTCGACGTCGTAGAGCGTCACGGGCGTCGATCTCGATGACGCCGCGAGACCTGACGGCGAGCTGGAAGCACGTGACGGCAACGCGCAAGTTTATGGGTCGGCTGGGGCGGATGCCCTCTCTCCTCGCGTTCGCGTTGACGGTGAGCCCCTCGCTCGTCGCGGCCGAGACGCTCAGCTCCGCTCTGGCCCGAGCCTATATGAGCAATCCGACGCTCGACGCGCAGCGCGCCTCCGTGCGGGCGACCGATGAGAATGTCCCCCGCGCACTGTCTGGCTATCGCCCCTCCGTAAGCGCGATCGCCAACGCCGGCTTCAGCCGGACGGAAGGCGTTCTCGCGGGCAACACCATGAACCGGAGCCTGAATCCGGCCAGCGTCGGCCTGCAGATCAACCAGAACCTGTTCAACGGATTCCGGACAGCCAACTCGACCCGTCAGGCGGAGTCCCAGGTGCTCAGCGCGCGCGAAGGGCTGCGCAACGTGGAGCAGAACACGCTGTTCACCGCCGCTCAGACCTATATGAACGTGCTGCGCGACACGGCGATCCTCAACCTGCAGCGCAACAACGTCGATGTGCTGGAGGAGCAGCTCTCGCAAACCAGAACGCGGTTCCAGGTCGGCGAGGTGACCCGAACGGACGTGGCGCAAGCCGAATCCCGCCTTGCGGCCGCGCGTTCTCAGGTCAGCAGCGCCGAATCGAATCTTCAATCCTCGATCGCGACGTTTCGCCAGATCATCGGGGTTGAGCCCCGTCAGCTCGCGCAAGGGTTGCCCGTCGACCGCCTGGTGCCCCGCTCGATCACCGAAGCCGTGCAGCTCGGGCTCGAGGAGCATCCGGCCATCATCTCGGCGCTTCACGCCGTCGACGCGGCGGAGCTACAGGTGAAGATTACCGAGGGCGAGCTCGCCCCGACCCTAGGGTTGGTCGGCAGCCTGGCGCAGAGCTACGATTCGACGGGTCGGGGCGACAACGCGTTTTCGGCCTCCGTGGTCGCGCAGCTCAACGTTCCGATCTACACCGGCGGCGAGGTCTATGCCCGCGTTCGGCAGACCAAGGAGACCGCCGGGCAGCGGCGGATCGAAGCCGAGGCGACGCGCGACCAGGTACGCGCCGCCGTGGTTTCCGCCTGGGGAGCCCTGGAGGCGTCGAAGGCGAGCGTCCGGGCCGCCCAGGCGCAGGTGGAGGCCTCCGTGATCGCCTATGCCGGCGTGCGAGAGGAAGCCCGCGTTGGGCAGCGGACCACGCTCGATATCCTGAACCAGCAGCAGGAATTGCTGAATGCCCGCGTGAACCTGATCGTGTCGCAGCGTGACCGGGTCGTCGCGTCCTACTCGGTCGTGCAGGCGACAGGGCGGCTCACGGCGAAAGCGCTCGGGCTGTCGGTCAACCTCTACAGCGCCAAGCTCCACTTCGATCAGGTCAAGGATCTACCCTGGGGGGTTCGCACGCCGGACGGTCGGTGACGAAAGTCGTTGTGCGCGGCCTGAGAGCTCGCTTGCTCCGACGACTCGGCGTGGAATACTCCCTGAAGATACCGAATCCCCGGCTCCGGGACGAGACCAGACGCCAATGAGCGCCGCGAGCACGAAAACGCAAGATCCCTCCATGGAGGAGATCCTCGCCTCGATCCGGCGCATCATCGCGGACGATGACGATCCCTCGGCATCCCATGCGGACAAATCTTCCCATCCTGCCCATCCGGACGGGGACGACGACGTGCTGGACCTGGCCGACATGCCCGATACGCGGGTCCACGTTTCGGACGCGCTGGAGATCGAGGCGCCGGATCTGTCCTTTCGTCAGCCTCCGGAGCAGCCGAAACGGGGTGCTGCGAACGGGCTTGCGGCTCATGTCTCGCCGCAGTTCCGGGTGACCACGCCAAGCCCCGACGCCGGATCGGAAACGGGCCCCGCTCCGGGCAGATATCCTGGCCAGCAAGCGGAATCGCTCGTTTCTACGGAAACGACGGCCAGCGTCAGCCAAGCCTTCAACATCCTGTCGCATACCATTCTGGCCCAGAACGCCCGCACGCTGGAGGATCTGGTGCGCGAGATGCTGAAGCCGATGCTCAAGGTCTGGCTCGACGACAACCTGCCTCCGCTCGTCGAACGCCTCGTCCGGGCCGAGATCGAACGCGTGGCGAGGGGAAACTGGTAGAGCCGGCCGAGACGAGCCGCCCGGCGCCGGATCCCGCTCCGCTCACCGCATCGCGGCGGCGTTGATGATCCCCGCCGCGAGCGACGCGGCGCCGAGGAACAGCGCGGCGGACATCTCTCCGGCGGAGATCCGGAGCGACAACTGCGGCACGACGAGGCGCACCAGCCAGTAGACCAGGATCTGCACGCCGATCGCCACGATGCCCCACACGACCGCATCATAGACGCTTTCGGCGTAAACGATCGCGCTCGAAAGCGGGAGCGCAAAGCCGACCAGGCTCAATCCGGACGCCAGCGAGGCCGACAGCACGTTCTGCCGGATCAGGGCGAACTCGTTGCGCGACGTCGCGAGCGTATAGACGACGAGGTACAGGGCGACCAGGCCGAGCGCCGTCCCGAAATAGACGAGGAAGTTCTCCAGTCCCGCGATCGCCGTCACCAACGTCTCCGTCCCTCGACCGGCGCGAGCCTAGCCGGTGCGGGGGCCGGGCGAAACCACCTCGGCCGTTCTCCCCGTCACATGAGCCGGGACTGTTCGAGCGCTGCGCCGACGAAGCTCCTGAACAGCGGATGCGGCTCGAAGGGTCGCGACTTCAGCTCCGGGTGGAACTGGACCCCGATGAACCAGGGATGGCCGGTGAGCTCGACGATCTCCGGCAGGAGCCCGTCGGGGGAGAGGCCGGAGAAGACGAGGCCTTTCTCCTCGAGCCGGTCGCGATAGGCGAGGTTGACCTCGTAGCGGTGGCGGTGGCGTTCGGAAATCTCGGTCGAGCCATAGATCGACGCGATCCGGCTGCCCTGGCGCAGCCGCGCCTGATAGGCGCCGAGCCGCATCGTGCCGCCGAGGTCGCTCTCCGCCCGCCGAGTCTCGAGGTCGTTTCCGCGCAGCCACTCGGTCAGGAGCCCCACGACCGGTTCGCGCGTCGGGCCGAACTCGGTCGAACCGGCATCCGGGACGCCGGCCAGCGAGCGGGTCGCCTCGATGACGGCCATCTGCATGCCGAAGCAGATGCCGAAATAGGGGACTTTGCGCTCGCGCGCGAAGCGGGCGGCCCGGATCTTGCCCTCGGCGCCGCGCTGTCCGAAGCCGCCGGGCACCAGGATTCCGTTCACGCCTTCCAGGAAGGGAGCCGGATCCTCGCGCTCGAACACCTCGCTTTCGATCCAGTCGAGATTGACGCGGATCCGGTTGGCGATGCCGCCGTGGTGCAGCGCCTCGATCAGCGACTTGTAGGCGTCCTTCAGCCCCGTGTATTTGCCCACGACCGCGATCGTCACCTCGCCCTCGGGGTTGCGGACCCGCTCGACGATCGTGCGCCATCGGCTGAGATCGGGCGTCCTGGCGCTCCGGATGCCGAAAATGCGCAGGATCTCGTCGTCGAGGCCGGCGTCGTGATAGGCGATCGGCACGCTGTAGATGGAGCCGACGTCCCGCGCCTCGATCACCGCGCTCTCGCGCACGTTGCAGAACAGGGCGAGCTTGCGGCGCTCCTCCTGCGGGATCTCGCGATCGCAGCGGCAGAGCAGGATGTCCGGTTGGATGCCGATCGAGCGGAGCTCCTTGACCGAGTGCTGCGTCGGCTTCGTCTTGAGCTCGCCGGCGGACGGGATGAAGGGCAGCAGCGTCAGGTGCACGAACAAGGCGGCCCCGCGGTCGAGCTCCTGCCCAAGCTGCCGGATGGCCTCGAAGAACGGCAATCCCTCGATGTCTCCGACCGTCCCGCCGATCTCGACCAAGACGAAGTCGAAGCCCTCGTTGCCGTCCAGCACGAAATCCTTGATGGCGTTCGTGACGTGCGGGATGACCTGCACGGTGGCGCCGAGATAATCGCCGCGCCGCTCCTTGGCGATGATGTCCTGGTAGATGCGGCCGGTCGTGACGTTGTCCGAGCGCGTGCAGGGCCGCCCAGTGAAGCGCTCGTAATGGCCGAGGTCGAGATCCGCCTCGGCGCCGTCGTCGGTCACGAACACTTCGCCGTGCTGATAGGGGCTCATCGTCCCCGGATCGACGTTGAGGTAGGGGTCGAGCTTGCGGAGCCGGACTGTGAAACCGCGCGCCTGCAGCAGCGCCCCGAGAGCCGCGGATGCGAGACCCTTGCCGAGCGAGGAGACCACGCCGCCGGTGATGAAGACATACCGCGTCATGGGGTTTTCCGCTTAAGCGCGCCGCGGCGGTTTGAACAGACCGAAAGGCGACGAAGCCCCGCTCCTGTCCACAAGAGCAGGCTCCTCAGCCCGATCGACGATGAGCCAGCCGGCTCGGTGACCGGTCCAGCGCCGCCCCGTCAGCGCGACTGCGGCACCTGAGGCTCGGCAGGAGCGGTCGGCGCGATCGGGGTCGCGGGCTGCTGCATCCGCTGGATCTCGTCCAGCACACCGCCCTGTCCAGGGGTGGCCGGCTGACCGGGGACGAGCGGGGTGCCGGGCGCGTTCCCCTCGAAGATCGAACGCGGGGCCGCCCCGCGGTGAGCGATCACGCCGAGCGCGAGGCTGGTCACGAAGAAGGCGGCGGCCAGGATCGCGGTCGCGCGCGTCAGCGCGTTTGCCTGGCCCCGCCCCGTCAGGAAGCCGGAGACGCCGCCCCCTCCCCCGCCGCCCCCGAGCCCGAGCCCACCCTCGGAGCGCTGCAGCAGGACGACCCCGATCAGGGCCATGACGATCAGGAGGTGGACGACGATGAGAACGGTCTGCATGTGGGTCCCGCGGGCTGCGAGGCCCGCTCGAATGCGTGTTCGTGGCCGTTTAGCACGACGCTTGCGGCGGATGGAAGGCGGGCGGGGAAGCCCGGGGAAGCGCGCTATTCGCCGGCGTCGCGATGGGGGTTCAAGACGCCCGTCGACCACGCCTCGCAAGTAGGAGGGCAGATCGCCCTTGCCGAGCCGAAGCGACACGCTCAGGTCTACAGGCCGACGACTGCCCCGCTCGCATCCCGGTCGACGATCACGCCGTCCGGCACCTCTTCCGTGTGGGCGGTTAGGTCGCCGCCGGGCACGACATATGCCGCGTCGGCGTCAGGTCGTGAGTGTAGGTGAGCGGGTTCATGGACTGACCTGCCGTCGCATCCTGCCGCTCACGCGGCCGCGTAGGCGCCCGCGATGGCGAGGAAGTCCGCCGCGACCAGGCTCGCGGCCCCGACGAGGGCCCCGTCGACGTTGTCGACCGCGAGAAGCTCGCGGGCGTTGGAGGGCTTCACCGAGCCGCCGTAGAGGATGCGGATGGCTGCCGCCGTGCCCTCCCCGAGGGCCGCCGAGAGCTCGCTTCGGATCATGGCGTGCATGGCCCGAACGTCCTCGGCCGTCGGAACAAGCCCGGTCCCGATGGCCCAGACCGGCTCATAGGCGACCACGACCGTGGCAGCCGACGAGCCGTCGGGCAGCGATCCCCTCACCTGCGCGGCCACGACGTCGAGAGCCCTTCCGGCCTCTCGCTCGGCCCGCGTCTCGCCGACGCAGACGATTGCCGTGAGCCCCGCCCGGAGCGCCGCGGCGGCCTTTGCCTTCACGACCGCGCCCGTCTCGCCGTGATCCGTCCGACGCTCCGAATGGCCGACGACGACGTAGGTCGCCCCGAGATCGGCCAGCATCTCGGCCGAGAGGTCGCCCGTATGCGGTCCAGCCTTGCCGGGGTGGCAATCCTGGCCGCCGACGGCCACATCGGTGTCGCCGACCACGTCGGCGAACAGGCCGAGGATCGTCGCGGGCGGGCAGACCAGGAGGTCGGCCCGAGATTGCAGCGTGGCTGCGCCCGCCACGATCTCGCGGAGGGTCGGCACGGACGCCCTGACCCCGTTCATCTTCCAGTTGCCCGCGACGAGCGGCCGCGGCTTCGATGAAGGCATCGTCATCCCCCGAGTTGGGGCGGCCTAACAGGTGGCGTCCGACGCGGCAACGCGGAGCTCCGGCTGGGGTTTTCGGAACCGCCGCCTTGCTTTAGGGCGAGTAGTCGAAGCTCTCTTCTGGGTTACCGCTCGATGCTGCAGGGGATCAACAAGATCGGGAAGAGCTGGGTCGGACGGGTCATCGTCGCCGTCCTGTTCGGGTTTCTGATCATCAGCTTCGCGATCTGGGGCATCGGCGACATCTTTCGAGGCAACGTGCGGACGCAGGTCGCAACCGTCGGCGGCGTCGACATCACCGCCGAGGCTTTTCGCAACGCCTACCAGAGCGAGTTCCAGAACCTCACCCGCCGCACCCGGCAGAGCATCACGCCGGATCAGGCCCGCGCGCTCGGCCTCGAGCAGCGCGTGCTGTCGCGGCTCGTCTCGGAGGCGGCGTTCGATCACGAGACGCGCCGACTCGGGCTCAGCGTCTCCGACGAGTTGGTCATCCGCACGATCCAGGCCGACCCGACCTTCCGGGGCGCCAATGGCTCCTTCGATCGGCCCTTGTTCATCGACATCCTGCGCCAGAGCGGGCTCAGCGAACAACAATTCGTGCGCGAGCAGCGCGCCGTGGTCGCCCGCCAACAGCTCGCCGAAGGACTCGCGGGCATGCTGCGGGTGCCGCTCGCCATGCGCGAGGCCGTGCACCGCTACCGGACCGAGCGGCGCTCGGCCGAGTCCATCAAGCTTGGCTCCGCAAGCCTCGGCGAGATCCCCTCCCCCAGCGAGGCTCAGCTCCAGGCCTTCCATGACGAGCGCAAGGCGTCCTTCCGGTCGCCCGAATACCGCTCGCTGACTCTCATGGTGCTCGATCCGGCGGCCCTTGCGAAACCAGATGACGTTTCCGACCGCGACGCCCGCAGCCACTACGACAAGATCAAGGACGGCCGGTTCGGCACGTTGGAGCGCCGCACCGTGCAACAGATCGTGTTCCCCTCGCGTCCGGAAGCCGAGGCCGCATCCGAGCGTATCAAGGCTGGAACGCCCTTCGAGACGGTCGCGACCGAGCGGGGGGTGGACGATCCGACGCTGAACATCGGCGCCTTCTCGAAAAGCGAGATGCTCGATCCCGCGACTTCGGACGCGGCGTTCGCGCTGCCCGAGGGAGGTATCAGCGCTCCGGTCGACGGGCGTTTCGGCCCGGTGCTGCTCCGGGTGACGAAGATCGAGCCTGGCAGCCTAAAGCGCTTCGAGGAGGTTGCCGCGGATGTGAGAGCCGACCTGGCCCGGGAGCGGGCGCGAACCGAGGTGCAGGCCGTCCACGATTCGATCGAGGACCAGCGCGCCGGTGCAAAGCCTCTCGCGGACATTGCCAAGGAGAGAAAGCTCCCGCTGGTCCAGGTCACCGCAATCGACCGCGCCGGCCGCGACAAGGCCGGCGAGGAGGTCGGGACCGTTCCCGAGCGCGAGGCGGTCCTCGCGACCGCCTTCCGGTCCGATGTCGGGGCCGATAACGAGGCTGCGGCGATCCGCGACGGCGGCTATGTCTGGTTCGAGGTGTCGAATGTCGAGCCCGCGCGCGACCGGCCTCTTCCCGATGTGCGCGAGAAGGTTGCGGAAGAGTGGCGGCGAGGCGAGATCGCCCGGAGGCTGACAGAGAAGGCCCGCGGGCTTTCGGAGCGCATCGACAAGGGCGAAGCTCCATCCGCGCTCGCGGCCGAGCTCGGGGTCGCGCTCGGTACCGCGACCGACCTCGCCCGCGCGCAGGCTAAGGACGGTCTGCCGGTCGCGGCGGTCACCCGGATCTTTGCCACCCCCGTCGGGAAAGCGTCCAGCGCGGCCGACGACGACGATGCCCGCATCCTGTTCAAGGTGACCGCCGCGACCGTGCCGCCCTTCGTGACCACGACGCAGGAGAGCGCCGCGGCCGCAAATCAGCTCCGCACGCTCGTCACCGACGACATCCTGGCCGAGTACATCTCGGAGGCCGAGAAGCGGATCGGCGTGTCGCTGTACCCGGCGAACATCCGACGCGCGATCGGGGGAGAGACGTGAGCCGCTAACGCCCTAAGCAGGGTTACGCCAAGCGGCACACGATCGAGCTAAATCCGCCCGACCTCCCGCGGAGGAAGAGGTGGGCGGCGTTGCGCCAAACCTGCGCGTCAGGCCTTGCCGGCCGCCGAGAGCGCCGTCTTGATGCCCTGGACCAGAGCCGTGAAATTGGTGCCGAGCGCGTTCAGCCCGGCCTTTACCGCCCAGAAGCCCGAGATCAGGATCACCGGCACCAGCACCCAGCCCATCACCTCTTCGGTGAAGCGGCGGCGACGGCGGCGCTCCCAGCGCTTCTCGCGCCAGGTCTTCTTGGCCCGCTGGGCCTGGGCGGCCTTCGGTAGGGGCCCGGGATGGTGCTCGCCGTCGGGATCGGCTTGCGGCAGCGGACCCGCCTGAACGTCGGCCCTGGCCAAGCGGGTGGCGCGCTTCTGCTCCCGCCGCTGTCGCCACCATCCCCGCCAGGCTTCGGTCGCGCGGCGAAGATTGCCGGAGCGCTTCAGCGGCCCCGGATGGAGCTCGCCGTCCGGCGCCGCCTGCGGCAGCGGGCCGGCGTGGATCTCGCTCATCAGACCCGCACCAGCGGGACCTTGGGAACGGTTCGGACGCCTCCGCCTCCGCCGCTACCGCCGCCGGGATTCTTTGGCTTCGGCAGCCGTTTGGCGAAGGGCCGCGGCTTGCGCTTGGCCCGTTTCGCCGCGTTGGTGACCACCTTCTCGGGCCGAGGCGTCACCGGCCCTTCGGGGAATTCGAACCCGAGCGCCTGCTTGCCCGAATCCTCCGTTTTCACGACGACTTGCACGGCGCCGCCGTTTTTTAGCTTGCCGAACAGGACCTCGTCGGCAAGCGGCGTCTTGATAGTCGACTGGATCAGCCGCGCCATCGGCCGCGCACCCATGGCGTCATCGTAGCCATGCTCGCAGAGCCAGTCGCGCGCCTCGTCCGAGAGCTCGATCACGACGTTGCGGTCGGCGAGCTGCGCCTCGAGCTGGAGCACGAACTTGTCCACGACCTTTGCCACGACCTCCTTCGGCAGCCGGCCGAACGAGATGATCGAATCAAGCCGGTTGCGGAACTCGGGCGCGAACAGCTTCGAGATCGCCTCCATGTCGTCGCCTTCACGCGTGTTGGTCGTGAAGCCGTAGGCGGACTTGGCGAGGTCGGCCGCGCCCGCATTCGTGGTCATGATCATGATGACGTTTCGGAAATCGACCGACTTGCCGTTGTGGTCGGTCAGCTTGCCGTGATCCATGACCTGCAGGAGGATGTTGAACAGGTCCGGGTGCGCCTTCTCGATCTCGTCGAGGAGGAGCACGCAATGCGGGTGCTGGTCGATGCCGTCGGTCAGGAGCCCGCCCTGGTCGAAGCCGACATAGCCCGGCGGCGCGCCGATCAGGCGCGAGACCGTGTGCCGCTCCATGTATTCCGACATGTCGAAGCGCAGCATCTCGACGCCAAGCGAAGCTGCGAGCTGCTTCGCGGCTTCCGTCTTGCCGACGCCGGTCGGGCCGGCGAACAGGTAGGAGCCGATCGGCTTCTCCGGATCGCGGAGCCCGGCCCGCGCGAGCTTGATCGCCGAGGTCAGGGCCTTGATGGCCTCATCCTGGCCGTAGACGACCCGCGCCAGGTTTTGTGCGAGATGCGACAGCACCTCCGCGTCGTCCTTTGACACGCTCTTTGGCGGGATGCGGGCCATCGTGGCGATCGTTGCCTCGATCTCCTTGATCCCGATCGTCTTCTTGCGCCGGTGCTCGGGGACGAGCATCTGGGACGCGCCCGTCTCGTCAATGACGTCGATCGCCTTGTCGGGCAGCTTGCGGTCGTTGATGTAGCGCGCCGAGAGTTCGACCGCGGCCTTGATGGCCTCGCCCGTGAAGCGGAGCTTGTGGAACTCCTCGTAATAGGGCTTCAGCCCCTTCACGATCTCGATCGTGTCCGGGATCGAGGGCTCGTTCACGTCGATCTTCTGGAACCGGCGCACGAGGGCGCGGTCCTTCTCGAAATACTGGCGGTATTCCTTGTAGGTCGTCGACCCGATGCAGCGCAGCGTGCCGGCCGAAAGGGCCGGCTTCAGGAGGTTCGACGCGTCCATGGCGCCGCCCGAGGTCGCGCCGGCGCCGATGACCGTGTGAATCTCGTCGATGAACATGATCGCGTTCGGATGGGCCTCGATCTCCTTGACGACCTGCTTCAGCCGCTCCTCGAAGTCGCCGCGGTAACGGGTGCCCGCGAGCAGCGTGCCCATGTCGAGCGAGAACACGGTCGCGCCCTCCAGCACCTCCGGCACCTCGCCGCGCACGATTTTGCGGGCGAGCCCTTCCGCAATCGCGGTCTTGCCGACCCCCGGGTCTCCGACCAGGAGAGGGTTGTTCTTCTGCCGTCGGCAGAGAACCTGGATGGTGCGCTGCACCTCAGTTTCCCGCCCGATGAGCGGATCGATCTTGCCGTCCTTGGCCTTCTTATTGAGGTTGACGCAGTAGCTTTCCAGCGCGTCGTTCTTCTTCTTCTGCTGCCGGCCGCTATCCTCCTCGCCGGTCGGCCGCTCGTTTGATTCCTCCTCGGCCCCCCGCGGCGGGCGGCTTTCGGTCAGGCCGGGACGCTTGGCGATTCCGTGGCTGATGTAATTGACGGCATCGTAGCGCGTCATCTCCTGCTCCTGCAGGAAGTAGGCCGCGTGGCTTTCCCGCTCGGCGAAGATAGCCACGAGCACGTTGGCGCCCGTCACCTCCTCGCGGCCGGAGGACTGCACGTGGATCACGGCCCGCTGGATCACGCGCTGGAAGCCCGCCGTCGGCTTCGAATCCTGGCGCCCGTCGATGACAAGGTTCGAGAGCTCGGTATCCACGTACTCGACGAGGTTGCGTCGAAGCGCGTCCATGTCGACGTTGCAGGCCCGCATGACGGCTGCGGAATCCTGGTCGTCGAGCAGAGCGAGCAAGAGGTGCTCGAGCGTCGCGTATTCGTGCTTACGCTCGCCCGCGAGCGCGAGAGCCCGGTGCAAAGCCTGTTCCAGGCTGCGTGAGAAGCTTGGCACGTCGCCCCCTCTCTTCAACTACTTTTTTTCCATGACGCATTGCAGCGGGTGCTGGTGCTTACGGGCGAAATCCATCACCTGCGTCACCTTCGTTTCCGCCACCTCGTAGGTAAACACCCCGCACTCGCCGACCCCGTTCTGGTGAACGTGGAGCATGATGCGGGTCGCGTCCTCGCGCGCCTTGTTGAAAAACCGCTCGAGAACGAGAATCACAAACTCCATCGGCGTGTAATCGTCGTTGAGCAGGAGAACGCGATAGAGGTTCGGCCGCTTTGTGCGCGGCTTCGGCTTGGTGATGATCGCGGTGCCCGAGCGGCCATCCTCGCCGCCGGTCGAGCGTGACCCCGCGCCGATTTCGATCCACCGCTGAGAGCCAACGCTATCGCCCATGCCTTCGAGACCACGACCTGTCCAATCAAGGATGCCCGCCAAACACCCGAAGGTCGAACCCGACTCTCGGCTCGCCTAATCTAGAGACGTCCGGGCCGCTTCGCCAGATGCGGACCCGAAGGGAGTTCGCGGCAGGCTCGAGGTGGCGGCCGCTCAGGCGGGCGGCTCTCCGGGCGAGGCGGAGCCAACGCTGCAAACGAAAACGCCCGGCAAGGGCCAGGCGTCGGACGGTAAAGAGGAAAGGCGCCTCAGGAGGTGCGAACCGGCTTCGGCACGAGGCTTCCCATCGGAGCGAAGGCCGCCTTCGCGGTCACGCTCGCGAGCTCGTCGACCTTCGTGACCTGCGCAACCAGCCCCTCATAGGTCGTCCGGAGGTTCTCGCCCTGGATCTGCACCGCGGTGTCGAGTGTGCGGGCGGCCATGAGGCGCTCGGCGGCATGGCTGCCCTGCTCGAAGGAGCGCTTGGCGTAGGTGACGGTCTCGGCCGCAACATTCTGCACGCCGGTCGAGACGGCGCCAAACGAGCGAAGCTCGGCGTCCACGCCGTCGCGACCGAATTCGGGAGATTATCGAACTGCATCATCATCCTCTCTCGGCCCCCGCGGCGCCGTCCCTTGCTGGAGTTGTGAATGGCGCCACGCTCGAGCGCAGGCGGCCACGCGGGACGTGTGCACTGCACAACGATCTGTCAGGCTTTTTGCTGCTGCGCACAAATCGGATTTGAATTGCATTTAACCTGTCCGTAACCGCGTCGGCCTAGCGTTATCGACTGTGTCTCGCCGGATACGCGACCTTGCCGAAAGGTTAGCAGCCGGACGGTAGCGGACCGGCCAGTCGAGGGCGAGCGTTATGTCGTTCAGTTGCGTTCGAGTACGTCGTGTCCGTCTTGCTCTCCTTGCTGGCGTGCTCGCATTTGCGGCGACTACAGTTGCGCCCACAGACGCCGATGCTCGTCGCAGCCATCGTGGACGGAGCCACCAGGCGGCCCGCAGCGTCTATTCGCCTCCCTACGCGGCCATGGTCGTGGACGCCAATACCGGCCGCGTCATGCACGCCTCGAACGAGGACGAGCTTCGCCACCCGGCCTCCGTGACCAAGGTGATGACGCTCTACCTCCTGTTCGAGCAGATCGAGCGCGGCAATCTTCAGCTCACCTCCGAGCTGGAGGTGTCGCGCCACGCCGCGTCCATGGCCCCTTCGAAGCTCGGCCTCCGCCCAGGCGAGACGATCGAGGTCGAGGACGCGATCAAGGCGCTGGTGACCCGCTCGGCCAACGATGTCGCGGCCGCGATCGCCGAGAACATCGCGGGCAGCGAGGAGGATTTCGCGGCCCGAATGACCCGCAAGGCCCGCCAGCTCGGCATGTCCCGGACGGTCTACCGCAACGCCTCCGGCCTGCCGGACCGCGCGCAGGTGACGACCGCGCGAGACCTCGTCATCCTCGGCCGCGCCGTCCAGGAGCGCTTCCCGCGGCTCTACAAGTATTTTCAGACGAAATCCTTCGAATATGCCGGCCAGGTCATCGGCAATCACAACCGGCTCCTCGGCCGGGTGGAGGGCGTCGACGGCATCAAGACTGGCTTCACCAACGCGTCCGGCTTCAATCTTATGACTTCGGCGCGCCTGGACGGGCGTCACGTCGTCGGCGTGGTGCTCGGCGGCCGCTCGGGCGCGAGCCGGGACGCCATCATGGCCAACCTCATCCGGTCCACCCTGGCCCGCGCCTCGGCGAGCGGCAAGTCGTCGGTCTTCGCCAACCTGTCCGAGCGGCGGGAGGAGGCGGAGCCGGCCGCGGTTCGTATGGCGGCCGTGGACGTGGAGACCACCGCCGCCCTGCCGGCGACGGATAGCCGACCGAAGAAGCCGGTCGACCTCGCGGCCGCCCGGACCGCCCCCGCCGCGGCCGCGGCCGTGCTGCCCGCCTCCGTCAAGCCGGTCCCGCTGCCTCCCTCGGCCGCCCTCGCCTATGCGTCGGGATCGTCCGAGTCGGCGCGTGCCGCCGAGATCCCTCAGAAGATCGACGGCCGTCTTCCGCCGATGCCGGCCGTCCCGACCGCGCCCGAGGCGCCAAGCCGGACGGAGTTGCCCACCGCGAAGCCGCTTCCCGTCCGGGCCGTCGAGCGCGCAGTCGAACCCGAGGCGGCGGTGCGGGACGTCCCGGCCGCAAAGACCGGTCCCACGAGCTCCTGGGTCATCCAGCTCGCCGCGGAGGAGAACGAGGCCAAGGCGCGCGACCTTCTCGAGCAAGCCAAGGCCACCTCCGGCCGCCTCCTCGCCGGGGCCGCGCCGTTCACTGAAAAAGTCGTGCGCGGAGGGGCAACGCTCTACCGCGCCCGCTTCTCCGGCTTCTCGGAGGCCGATTCGGCTCAGGATGCCTGCAAGACTCTGAAAAGCCGCGGATTTGCGTGTTTCGCGACCCGCAGCTGATGCCGCCCTGGCGGCCGCTAAGCCGCCGGACCCTCGATTTGTCCGACACCGGCCCTTGGGCCGGCGCGTGTGGAGTTCAGCGATGTCGGTTCAGCAGAACGTCCTTCGCCTGGTTAACGCGGCTCGCAAGGTAGGTCGACCCGCCTTGGTCGGGATGAAGCTTCTTCATGAGGCTCCGGTGGGCGCGCCGGACGTCGTCCGGACCCGCGCCCGGCTGAAGCCCCAGGATCTCGTAGGCCTCCTGCTCCGTCATCGCGCCGAGCTTCGCATCGGGCTGCCTCCCCCCGTCCGGATCAGGCTCAGCGTGTTCACGCCATCCGGGCAGCCTGCGGTCGAGATACGTTTCGACCAGCCGGGCCCCGTCGGGATCGCCGGCTAGGCAGGCCTCGCGCACGCGGAGCAGCTCCGGGTCCGAGAGGCTGTCGAGCCCGCGGCCCGCGAATAGCCCGGCCAGCACCGTTCCGCCGATCCGACCCGAATCGTGGTCGAGCTCCATCTCGATCGAGGCCGATCGGACGCGGGACACGGAGCCCGTGCTGCGGACCCGGCGGGCCGCGCCGCCGAACGGCCTCGGCAGACCGTTCCAGCCGAGAAGCCAGGCGCCTCCGCTTCCGAGCAGGAACGCCATGTCGAACCGGCCGCGGAAGGCGAGGAGCCCCGCCGCGGCGAGCGCCGCCGCGCCCCCTGCCGTTCGCACGAGCTTCGCGACACGGGCTGGGCGCGTGCGCGCGAACAGCTTGACCAGCCACCAGATCAGGATTGCGGCCGCGAGGCCGGCCAGCATCGTCATGCGGCAGGATCAACGCGGGCCGGCGAGCGCCGGCATCGCGGCGACGAGGCGGCCGGCGTCCCGGTCGCGGGCCGCGAGCCGGGTCAGCGCGGAGGCGCCTCCGGCCGCGTAGGCCGCGACGGCCCGCAGGAGGGCCGCAAGCGAAGCTGGCGCGCGGGCGTCAAAGGCGAGCGAAGCCCCGCCCGTCAGCCGGCTGATCTCGGAGAACGCGGCCGCACTCACCGGGTCGCCGCCCTCGTGGAACATGAACGTCTTCACCCCGAGCAGCCCCAATTGCCCGGCCGTGGAGCACAGCCCATCCATGCTTTCCTCGACCGCGTCTCCGACATAGACGAGCGCCTTCACGGGCCGGCGCGCGGTTTCCTCGCTGACATGCGCGAGCACGCGCCCGATCTGCGTGCTGCCGCTCCGGCACTCGATTTTGCCCATGAGCTCGCCCAAGGCGCTCGGATCGGCGACCCAGCGCGAAGACCGGCATTCGCCGAAGCCCCGGAAATAGACGAGCTGGACCGACAGGCCGCCAATCGCGGCGGCTGCGTCGAACATGCCGGCCTGGACCTCGGACGCGACGTCCCAGGTGGGCTGACGGCTCATGGTCGCGTCGAGCGCGAAGACGAGCCGGGGCGTGCGGCCGTCAACCGGAGCGACCTGCCGGGCCGAACCGAGGAAGGCGTCGATCTCTGTCGCGGAGGATCGTGCAGGCTGGTCCCGCAGAGCGGGAGATTTCCGATCGGTCATGTCGGGCAGAATGTGGGCGTTCGGCGCTCCGGCGCAATCCGCGGCGCAAGCGATTCGGAACGGGCCGCAACTCCCATCGTTGTCAGCCCGCGACCGGAGATTGCGTGTGCCGCAGGCGAATATCAGCGACAGGTCCAGCCTGGAGCGCATTTACCCCCGCGAGATGTTCGAGCGGGATGCCGGGCGCAACAGCGTCGCCAACACGCCCGTCCTGCGTGGCGTGACGATCCGGTCCGAGCCGGATCCATCGGGCAACTTTGAGCTCGCAACCGCCAAGCGTCAGACGGGCGAGCGCGATCCCGAAGGCGACACCGTGTTCGTGCCGCCTTTCCTGAACAGCGGCGCCGAGATGGCCCGCGTGGGCGGTAACGCCTATGGCGGGGAGGAGCAGGATGGCGCGCGCGGTCGCGCCGAGCGGGCCTCCGAAGAGTATGGGGCTTTCATCGACGGCCTCCTCGACCTGGCCCGCTCGGTCAAGTTCAAGTCCGCCATCGGCCGAAAGGAGGAACGGCTGAAAGGCTTTCACGGCGGCTGAGGCCGAGCCATTCGAAGGCGCATGTCTTGCCTGCCAGCGCTTCGGCCGGCATGGTTCCGGCTCAGGAGTGATAACCGCCGATGTGGCTGATCCGCCTCTATGTTCGGGTTCTCGGCCAGCTCGGGTCCGACCTCAAGATCGGAGCCGTGCTGGCGCTGGCCAATATCGGGCTCGCGATCGCGGCCTTCGCCGAGCCGATCCTGTTCGGCCGCATCATCGACAAGCTGACAGGGGGCGGGGCTGCAGCGGCGACGCCCGTCACCTTCTCCTCGCTGCTGCCGTTCATCGCCGCCTGGGTCGGGTTCGGCATCTTCTCCATCGGGGCCGGCGTCCTCGTCGCGCTGCACGCCGACAAGCTCTCGCACCGCCGCCGGCTCGCCACCATGGCGAACTATTTCGAGCACGTGCTCGAACTGCCCCTCGCCTTCCACACGTCGACCCATTCCGGCCGCGTCCTCAAAGTCATGCTGGAAGGGTCGAACAGCATGGCGTCGCTGTGGCTCGGCTTCTTCCGCGACCATTTCGCGGCCCTGGTGGCGCTCGGCATCCTGCTCCCGCTGACGCTGTTTCTCAACTGGCGGCTCGGGCTGCTCCTGGTCGTCCTCGTCCTCCTCTTCACCGTCCTGACCGCCCTCGTTTTGCGAAAGACGGAGACGCTGCAGGGCCGAGTGGAGGGCTATGCCTCGCGGCTCGCCGAGCAGGCGTCCGACGCGCTCGGGAACGTGCCGGTGATCCAGTCCTTCACCCGCGCCAAGGCCGAGACGGGCGAGCTCCGCTCGACCATCGGCCAGCTCCTGGCCGCGCAGATGCCGGTCCTGTCCTGGTGGGCGCTCGCCTCCATCGCGACCCGCGCCTCGGCCACCTTGACGGTCAGCTCGATCTTCATCCTGGGCACCTGGCTGAACCTGACCGGCCGGGCGACGATCGGCGATGTCGTGATGTTCATGTCGATCGCCACCATGCTGATCGGACGCCTCGAGCAGGTCGTCGGCTTCGTCAACCAGCTCTTCATGAACGCGCCCAAGATGCGCGAGTTCTTCGAGATCCTGGACACGGCCCCGACCGTTCACGACCGGCCGCATTCGCAAAATATCGAGCGCTTCGTCGGCGGGGTCGAGTTCGACAACGTCTCCTTCTCGTATGACGGAAAACGATCCGCCATCACGGACGTGTCCTTCGCCATCGAGCCCGGCCAGTCGATCGCGCTCGTCGGCGCAACCGGCTCCGGCAAGTCGACGACGCTCGGCCTCTTGCACCGCGCCTTCGACCCGCAATCGGGCGCGATCCGGATCGACGGGGTCGACATCCGCGACATCTGCCTCGCCTCCCTGCGGCGCAATATCGGGGTCGTGTTCCAGGAGCCGATGCTGTTCGCGCGCTCGGTGCGCGAGAACCTGCTCGTTGGCCGGCCCGATGCGACCGAGGACGAGATGCGCGAGGCGCTCGAGCGCGCGCAGGCGACCGAGTTCATCCAGCGCCAAGCGGATGGCCTCGATTCGGTCATCGGCGAGCGCGGCCGCTCGCTGTCCGGCGGCGAGCGCCAGCGCCTCTCGATCGCCCGCGCCCTCCTCAAGAACCCGCCGGTCCTGATCCTCGACGAGGCGACGAGCGCGCTCGATGCCTCGACCGAGAAGAAGCTGCAGGCGGCGCTGGAGGAGGTGATGAAGGGCCGCACGACGTTCGTCATCGCCCACCGGCTCGCGACCATCCGCAACGCCGACCGCATCCTCGTCTTCGATTCGGGCCGGATCATCGATAGCGGCTCCTTCGAGGAGCTCGTGGCCAAGAACGGCCGCTTCGCCGAGCTCGCGATGGCGCAGTTCATGGCCGGCGCCGGCCCAGAGCCGGAGCGGCCGCCGTCCCGACCGGTGCTGGCGGCGGTCGGGGGAGGTTAGCCGGGCGGCCCTGCCCCGTATGAGGAACGGCATACAGCATTGAGGTGGATCACGCGGAGGTCTACCGTGTCGTCACCCGCTCTCGAAGCTCTCCGGGCTCCAGAACCATCAGCCCTCTGATCAGCGCGCTCGTCACGGTCTCGCATTCCAGAGCGGCGCTCAGACCCGCCTACCGCCCTTGGGGATCGCGATGATCAGGCACACAGTTTTTTTCAGGCTGAAGGGTGACGCCGCAGCCGGCAAGGTGGCCGCCCTCTTCGAAGAATGCGAGCAGTTCCCTTCTCTGCATGGAGGGATGCGGAATTTCATCATCGGCCGCAACATCAGCGAGCGCGACCAGACCTTCGAATGGGCCTTCTCCGTGGATTTCGATAACGAGGCGGAGCTGAAGACCTATCTCAACAGTGACCTACACGAACAGGACGTGACCGAACGTTTCCGGCCCATCGTCGAAAGCCGCGCCATCGTCAGCTACGTCGTCGAACCTTGAAGACGCGGCGCACACATCTCGAGCGATCAGAGCCAAGCCTGTCACCTCTTCAAGGACCTCGGGAGAACAAATGCATGACCCTCAGACGCGGGCTGGGGCGCGGCACGAACTAAGCAGGGAGAGATGACAGTGTATCATTCCGTCAATTGGGAGGCCATGGACTGGACAGAGATCCGGCCCGGCGTTGAGCGGAAAGGGTTCACCGGCCAGGGTGCCACGATGGCGCTTCATCGACTGTCGCCGGGTCATGAAACCAAGCCTCACTCGCACCCCCACGAGCAGCTCGTCTACATTGTGTCCGGGATGGTGGACTTCCACCTCGGCGATGACGTCGTCCGCCTCGACGCGGGCGGGCTCCTCGTCGTGCCTCCGCATGTTGTTCACTACGCCGAGGTTGTCGGCAGTGAATATGCCTTCAATCTGGATGTGTTCACTCCTGCGCGGCCGGAATACGCTTAGCCGTCGCGCGGTCGGATTCCTGACCGATCTTGACAGGGCGGAAGGTCAAGCTGATTGCTCGTGGTCGCCGCTGCCTCGGGCAGCTTGCCACGGCAGCCTCGATGATCCTCCTTCGTGCGATCCTGGCAGCCGCTGTCATGGCGGTCGGGCTGGGCCAGGGCGCCAAGGCCCAGCCATATCCGTCGAGAGTGATTACGCTCGTGGTCCCGTTCGCCGCGGGAGGCGGAGGCGACGCGGTCGCCCGCGTCCTCGGCGAGTATCTCGGCCCTGCTCTCGGCGGCCGCATCATCATCGAAAACAAGCCAGGCGCGAACGCCACGATTGGAACCGCCTCCGTCGCGCGGGCAGCGCCCGACGGCTACACGCTCCTCCTCGCGACGGCCACCACGCATTCGGTCGTGCCGTTCGTAATGAAGAACCTGCCCTACGACCCGGTTCAGGATTTCACGCCTCTGGCTCGCATCGGCGACTACCCGTTCATCCTTGTCACGTCGCCCACGGTTCCGGCGAACTCGCTCGGGGAGCTGATCGGGGTCGCCAAGGCCCAGCCTGGCTCGCTCTCTTATGGGCACTGGCAGGCGACGAACCTGGTCGCCGCCGATACGCTCCGGCGGCGCGCCGGCCTCGATCTCTTGAAGGTGCCCTACCGGGGCGCCCCGCAGGCGATGACCGACCTCCTCGCCGGCCGGCTCTCGATGACCTTTGTCGACCTCACGACGGGGCTGTCCAACATACAGGCCGGCACATTGAAGGCGATCGCCGTCGCGGCCCCGACCCGAACCCGCCTTCTTCCCGACCTGCCGACCGTCAGCGAGACGGCAGGGCTCGAGGGGTACGACATCCGCTCCTGGGCAGCCGTATTCGGACCGAGCGGCCTCCCTCCGGAGATCACCGGGAAGCTATCCGGCGCGATCCTGACCGTCCTCGCACGGCCCGAGGTACAGGAGCGCTTTCGCGCGCTCGGCTTCGACACGCAGCCGGCCGGTGCCGAGGAGCTCGGGCGCTACATCCGGTCCGAACTCGTCCGCTGGAAGGAACTGACCGAGGCCTCGGGCCTGCAACCCGAGTAAACCCCGCCGCGCTCTCGTCCGGACGGCTGAGATCGCCCGCATGTCCCGGCGGCGCCTCAGTCATCACCGGATGCGGCGCCGAGGCGACCCTCAGCGCAGTCACCGGTTCCGGCTCCGAAGCAGGACCTCGAACCGAACATCGGGGAAGCCAACACCTGACCGGTTTTGGAACGCGCGGAGACGCTTATGACGAGCTGGACACATCGGTCGAAGCTGATCTGCCCCGATTGCGGCCACGTCTTCGGGGAGCGGACCACCGCCGGGTCGATCAACCCGCCCTTCTCGTCCCGGGAGCCCGCCGAGTGCCGGCACAAGGGCGGAACGAGCCCCGAGGAGAGGCGCTGCCCGCGCCTGGAGGAGGCGCTGGCCGAGGCCGAGGTGTCGGAGAGGACGAAGTAGGCTCCTGCGTCTCGGCGGCAGGAGGGCAGCTCGCCGCAGCCTTAACGCAGCGCGACTTCGTATTCGCGCGGGCCCCCGCTTGCGAGGCCGTCGAACAGGATGATGACACGGGCCGATTGGGGTCCCTCGGACACGACCAGCAGCCCCTCCGCCTTGGCGACACCCTTTTCGCCGGCCACCGCATCGAAGGTCTTGAGTTCTCTCGCATCCGCCGGCTTGCGCGGGTCGACCAGGACGAGCCGGTAGGGCGAGTCCTGATCCTGCGCCGGCCCGACGAGGGCAAGAAGGCGGCCGTCGGACAGGGCCGCGAGGTCGCGGATGCCTGCATCGGGGCCGCCGACCGGCACAGGCAGCAGTCCCACCTCACCGACCAGCGGCGCATCGCCGGGCGCGAACAACGCGTCGGCATCCACGGACACGATCGCAGCCGCGTTGTTGCTGAGGGTCGGCGCGCGAAGCCCCGCATAGAATGTCGATCCGACCACGGCGATGCCCTCAACGTTGAGCCCTGCCGTGGCCGCTCCGAGATCGCGGCCGAAGAACGCCTCCAGTCCGCGCGCCTTCTGGAGCGCTTCGGACAGACGGAAGGTAGTCGCGACCGCGTCCGGTCCCGGCTGCCCGGAAAGCGGCGCCCCGGACAGCGCAACGAGCTTGCCCTGCCCGTCAACCCTGAAGCGGGCCGTCACGAAGGCGCCGGCGCGGAACTTGTTGGCCCTGCGGGAGCATCCGTGCGAGCCCGCGACGTAGAAGAAGGGGGCGGCGTAAGCCACGCCCTCGCCGTCCAGATCCTTGAAGCCGTCCGGACCGGCAGAACATCGCAAGCCTTGCGGCTCCCTGCCCACGACCGTCGTCGGAGGCCCGTCGCCGAACAGCGCGATTCGGTCCCCCGCGACGAGCTTGCCGTCCGTGAGCGTCGCCATTTGGACGGACCGGCCTTCGTCGTCGACGAGGACGCATGTCCTCGGGGCCGAACCGGCAGGCAGGCAGGCAATGCCGCTGAGGTCCTTTGCGACCTTGGCCTCATCGGTCTGAAAGGGGGTCGGCGTCTCGACGATCCGGGGAGAGCTCGCCGTCTGAGCCAATCCGCCAGCCCCGGCGAGTCCCGGGAACCGAACGCGAATGTGGCGCAAGCCAACCTCTTCTGGAATGACCTCATCCTATCCTCCCCTGCCCGCCAGCAAGCTGCCCGGAACGAGCCGTTTCGTCGACTGCCGCAACGCCAAGGACGCGGGGCCGCCAGCAAACCAACGCACAACCGAACGTCAAGCGAAATTACACCTCCAGGTTGCGCTCCGCAGCGGCGCGAGCGAGCTGGTTCTCAGCCCGGACTCGTCTCCTCGAGGGGCGGACGCTGAAGCCTCGCCACCCTGAGCGCCGTCACCCGGTTCCGACTGCGCCGCAGCACCTCGAAGCGGAAATCGTGGAAGTTGAACACCTGGCCGGGCTCCGGGATGGCCTGGGCCTCGTGGATGACGAGGCCCGCGACGGTCGTCGCCTCGTCGTCCGGAAGCGGCCAGTCCATGGTGCGGTTCAGGTCGCGGATCGGAACGGAGCCGTCGACCAGGACGGAGCCATCCGGCTGAGGCCGCACGCCGCGGGCCGCGACGTCGTGCTCGTCCGAGATCTCGCCCACGATCTCCTCGAGGATGTCCTCCAGCGTGACGAGACCCATCAGGTCGCCGTACTCGTCCACCACGAGCGCGACATGCTGCTTCCTGGCGAGGAAGGCCGCGAGCTGGGCCCGAAGCGTCGTCGTGTCCGGCACGAACCAGGGCAGGGTCGCGATCCGGTCGAGATCGAGCCCGCCCGGCGCGCCGTTCGCTTCCATGGCCCGCAGGAGGTCCTTCGCGTGCAGCACGCCGACGATGTTGTCGGGGCTGTCGCGCCAGAGCGGCAGGCGCGTGTAGGGCGAGCCCAGCACCTCGCGCACCAGCTCGGCCGGCGGAAGGGCCGCATCGACCGTGCGCATCTTGGTCCGGTGGACCATGACGTCCGACACGGTGAGGTCCTTCAGGTCGAGAAGGCCGCCCAGCATGTCGCGCTCCTCCTTCACCACGGAGCCGCTCTGGTGGAGGAGGTCGACCCGGCCGCGGATCTCGTCAGTGGCCGAGAGCTTCTCGGCGTAGCGCTCGATCCGAATGCCGAAGGGCCGAAGCCCGCCCGCGACGAGCCCGTGCTCGACGCAGAGCCGCGCCAGGGCCTCGCCCCCAACGACGAGGCAGGAGAGCGCCGCGGTCGCGTAGGCCGCGCCGACCTCGCCATGAAGCTCGACGAGCGTCAGCGTCGCGAAGGCGGCCGCGCTGGCGTTCAGCACGATGGTGCCGACGAGCAGCGCGCCGAGCACACGGGCCCGGATGGGAGGCGCCCGGTCGCGGTCGGCTTCGCGCAGGTTAAGGGGCCGGGACGCGCGCGCCAGCGTGAGCCGGACCGCCGACAGGAACGCCGCCGCGGCCACGAGCAGCAGGACGATCGCCGCCGATTGCCAGGTCTCGACCGTCATGCCGAGCAAGGGCAGGCGCCCCCGCGAAGGGCCAGGGGCCGCCCGGCTTCCTGCGCGAGGAAGGCCAGGACGTCGGCGGCTTCGACCCCCTCGGCCACGAAGCTCTCGCCGATGCCGCGCGCCAGGATGAAGGTGAGGCGTCCGGCCTTGACCTTCTTGTCCTGCCGCATGGCGTCGAGGAGAGCGTCGGGCGAGCCGAACCCGCCGGGCACATCGGCGAGCCCGGTCGGCAGGCCGAGGGTGGCGAGGTGCCGCTCCACCCGCTCGGCCTGGCCCAGGGCGCAGAGCCCGAGCGCGGCCGAGAACCGGAACGCGAGCGCGAGGCCGATCGCGACTGCCTCGCCGTGGACAAGGCGGGCGCCATCATATCGGACGATGCGCTCCAGCGCGTGCGCGAAGGTATGGCCGAGATTGAGGAGGGCGCGCCGCCCCTCCTCGCGCTCGTCCTCGACCACGACGGCCGCCTTGGCGCGGCAGCTCGCCGCGACCGCGTGGTCGCGCTCCGGGCCACCGGCCAGCACGGACGCGGCGTTCCCCTCGCACCAGGCGAAAAAGGCCGGATCATCGATGAGCCCGTATTTCACCACCTCGGCATAGCCGGCCCGGAGCTCGCGGGCCGGCAGCGTGTCGAGGAGCGTCGTGTCCGCGAGGACGAGCGAGGGTTGGTGGAAGGCGCCGAGGAGGTTCTTGCCCGCCGGCGCGTTGATCCCGGTCTTGCCCCCGACGGAGGAATCGACCTGGGCCAGCAGCGTCGTCGGCGCCTGGACCAGCCGCACACCGCGCCGCAGGATGGCGGACGCGAAGCCCGCGAGGTCTCCGACCACGCCGCCGCCGAGCGCGACGACGAGGTCACCCCGCTCGATCCTGGCCTCGAGGAGCGCGTTCGCCACGCGCTCGAGCTCGGCGAAGCTCTTCGAGCCCTCGCCGGGCGGGATGACGATCGTCGCGACGCGAAGCCCGGCCGCTTCGAGCACCTCCTTCAGCGCATCCCCATGCAGGCCGGAGACGGTCTCGTCGGTCACAATCGCGGCCGCGCGGGCCCCCAGGGCGGCGAGGCGCGCCCCCGAACCGCCGAGGGCGCCGCGTCCGACGACGATGTCGTAGGCGCGCTCCCCGAGCGGCACCGGCACGATCACCGCGCTCTCGATCGAAGCCGGTTCGCTCACGAGGGGGTCGGGTCGGCCGCGAGATGGGCACGGAGAGCCTCGACGACGTCCTGCGTCACCCGCTCATGGAAGGCGTCACGCGACTCGACCGTCAGATCCGCGAGCCCGTAGACCGGATAGCGCTCGCTCATCAGCTGGCGCATCGTCCCGTCGGGGTCGGCCGTTCGCAGGAGCGGCCGGTGGCTGCGGCGACGGACCCGCTGCATCAAGGTGCCGTGGTCGGCCTTGAGCCAGACCGAGACCGCGGTCCGGGCGATGCGGGCCCTCGTCTCGGCATCCATGTAGGCGCCGCCGCCTGTCGCGAGCACGAGCGGGCCCTCGTCGAGGAGACGCGCGATGACGCGCTTCTCGCCGTCCCGGAAGGCGGTTTCGCCGTAGGACGAGAAGATGTCCGCGACCACCATCCCGGCCGCGGCCTCGATCTCGACGTCGGCATCGCGGAACGGCAAGGCGAGCAGGGACGCGAGACGCCGGCCAATGGTCGTCTTGCCGGCCCCCATCAGCCCGACGAGCACGATCGAGCGGCGGCCGAGCCGGTCGACGATCGCGCGCCCGGCCGGAGGCGAGGTGGGCCGCTCGATCACGTCCGAGACGGAAGGCGGGAGGACTTTCTCCATCCCGTTCGTTGTACCATGGGCGCGCCCGGACACCACAGCACGGCCGACCATGCCCGCCCTTGCGACCACCCCGCCCTCCCCCGCCCGGCTCGCAGTCCTGTTCCTGGACATGATGGCCGCGGAACGGGGCGCCGCGCGCAACACGCTCGACGCCTACGGGCGCGACCTCGCGGATTATTTTGCCTTCCTGTCCGAGTCGAAGACCGAGATCGGCTCGGCCGGCCCGTCCACGATCCGGGCCTTCCTGGCCAGCCTGGAGGCGCGCGGGTTGAGGAGCTCCTCCGCGGCCCGGCGCCTCTCGGCGATCCGCCAGTTCCACAAGTTCCTCTATGCCGAAGAGCAGCTCGCCCTCGATCCGACCGCCTCGGCGCGCGGCCCGAAGCGGCAGCGCGGGTTGCCGAAGGTGCTCTCCGTGAAAGACGTGGATCGGCTCCTCGGCGCGGCCCGGGAGGCCGCGGAGGACCCGGAGGCAGAGGCGGGTCCGCGCCGCCGAGCCGTCCGGATGCTGTGCCTGGTCGAGCTTCTCTACGCGACGGGATTGCGGGTCTCGGAGCTCGTCTCGCTGCCACGGGCGGCGGCGCGGGCGCGTGAGCGCTTCATCATGGTGCGGGGCAAGGGCCGCAAGGAGCGCCTCGTCCCGCTGACCGGGGCCGCGCAGGCCGTGTCCCGCCGCTGGCTCGAGCACCTGGACGGCGTCCCGGGAGCGTGGCTCTTCCCCGCGGACGGCGATAGCGGGCATCTGACCCGGCAGGCCTTCGGCCGGGACCTGAAGGCGCTCGCCGGCGCGGCAGGGTTGCGGGGCGACCTCGTTAGCCCGCACGTGCTGCGGCACGCCTTCGCGAGCCATCTCCTCCAGAACGGGGCCGACTTGAGGGTGGTGCAGGAGCTTCTCGGCCACGCGGATATCGCCACGACGCAGATCTACACGCACATCCTGGATGAGCGCTTGAAGAGCATGGTACGGGATCTCCATCCCATGGCGGACGCCAGCGCCGAGTCAGCGCCGGACGTTTTCGATCGAACTCGATCTTTCCGGACAACCGGCACTTAGAAGCACGCCCTCACACGAGTCTTCGACCGACCAGCACGCGCGACGCACCGGCGTGGCGCTGTGCCGGAGGGCCGGGCCGTCCCTTCCTGCGGCGTTCCGGCAGCGGAGCTCGGCGATGTTGCGATCTCCAAGATCGCGCAAGGCATCGGCGCCCTGCGCCTGACCCGGTAGGCAGAGCGCGCCCGCCCTCACCGGCGGCTGAGCAGGAACACGCCCTGCTCTCCGAAGAGGTTCCAGACCCACCAGGGAAGGTTGAACCGGACCGGCCCGCCCCACGCGTCCAGCGCATGCGCCTGCTCCATGCGGGCGCCGACATCCCGGCAGAGCCGCACGAAGTCCCGCATCGTGCAGAAGTGGATGTTCGGGGTGTCGTACCAGCTATGCGGCAGGTTCTCGGTCACCGGCATCCGGCCCCGGATGCCGATCTCGTAGCGAACTCGCCAATGGCCGAAATTCGGAAAGGACACGATGGCACGGCGTCCGATCCGCAGCATGTGCTCCAGCACGATTCGCGGCTGGCGGGTGGCCTGCAGGGTTTGCGACAGGATCACGTAGTCGAAGGCGTCGTCGGGGTAATCGGCGAGGTCGGTGTCGGCGTCGCCCTGGATCACCGCCAAGCCTCGCGCCAGGCAATGGCTGACGCCCTCGCGCGACAATTCGATGCCGCGCCCGTCGACGGCGCGCCTTTCGCGGAGCAGCGACAGGAGCAGACCGTCGCCGCAGCCGACATCAAGCACGCGGGAATTCGGCTCGACCATCCGGGCGACCAGGAGGTGGTCCCTGCGGGGGGAGGCGGGCGTCGCCTGGCCCGGCGCGCTCCCTTCCCTCTCGCGGGGAGGGGTCGGGGGTCGGGGGCGCGCCGCCTGCTTCCCCGGTCGAGGTTCCTCCTGAGCGCCCCCCCCCTCCAACTCTCCCCCGCGAGAGGGAAGGGAGCGCGCCGGCCTACCGGAGAGGGAGGTCACCGGATCCCTCTCGCGCTCGCGGCCGCGTCGAGGAAGCCGCGGGCGGCCGCGAACATCTCCGGCTCCTCGAGCAGGAAGGCGTCGTGGCCCTTGTCGCTGTCGATCTCGACGAAGCCGACCTGCGCCCCCCCGGCGTTCAGGGCGTGCACGACCGCGCGCGAGTCGCGCGTCGGAAAGAGCCAGTCGGACGTGAAGGAGATCACGCAGAAGCGGGTCGGCGAGCCCTGGAACGCGCGGGCGAGCGTGCCCCCGTAATCCGCCGCGAGGTCGAAGTAGTCCATCGCCCGCGTGACGTAGAGGTACGAGTTCGGATCGAAGCGCTCGACGAAGGAGATGCCCTGGTAGCGAAGGTAGCTCTCGATCTGGAAATCGGCGTCGAAGGTGAAGGTCGGGGCGTCGCGGTTCTGCAGGGTGCGGCCGAACTTCCGGTGCAGCGCTCCCTCGGACAAGTAGGTGATGTGCGCGCCCATGCGGGCGACCGCGAGGCCCTTGCGGGGCCGCACGTCCTCCTCGAGGTAGCGGCCCCGACGCCAGTCCGGGTCCGCCATCACGGCTTGGCGTCCGACCTCGTGGAAGGCGATGTTCTGGGCCGAATGGCGGGCCGCGGTCGCGAGCGGCAAGGCGGCGAAGACGCGCTCCGGGTAGCTCGCCGCCCATTGCAGCACCTGCATGCCGCCCATGGAGCCGCCCGCGACGCAAAAGAGGCTCGGGATGCCGAGCCGGTCGATCAGCATCGCCTGGGCCCGGACCATGTCGCGGATGGTGACCAGCGGGAAGTCGAGCGCCCAGGCCCGGCTCGTCTCGGGCCGGCACGAGGCCGGGCCGGTCGTGCCCATGCAGCCGCCGATGACGTTGGGGCAGATGACGAAGAAGCGGCCGGTGTCGATCGGGCGGCCCGGGCCGACCAGCGTTTCCCACCAGCCGGGCTTGCCGGTGACCGGATGGACGTTCGCGGCGTGCTGGTCGCCGGTCAGCGCGTGACAGATCAGGATCGCGTTCGAGCGCTCGGCATTCAGCATCCCATAGGTCTGGTAGGCAATCTGCCATGGCCCGAGCGCGACGCCGGCATCGAGCACGAGCGGCTCGTCTGCGCCGAAGCGCTGGACCGGGCTCGTCGGCTCGTCGGCCTCGGACCGATGCGTCGGCGCGATGCTCCTGACGGCATGCTGGTTCATAACGGGGTGTCTTGTCGCCAACCTCCCGACCGAGTCAACGAAGGATCGTCCGCTTTGACGGATTGTGGGGTCTGGCAAAGCGTTCGTTCGGTGCCTAAACGGGCAGGATGCGGGGCGGAAGCCCGTCGCGGGATCGTGGCGGTATGGTGGACGATACAGGGGACGACCTGACGGCGCTTCGACGCGAGATCGACCGGATCGACGAGAGCCTGCACGGCCTCCTCATGGAGCGCGGCCTCATCATCGACCGGCTGATCGCGACCAAGCGGACCGGCGCCTCCGGCTCGGCCTTCCGGCCCGAACGGGAGGCCGCGATGATGAGGGTCCTGGCCGCCCGGCACCGCGGACGCCTCCCGGTCGAGGCGGTCGAGGGCATCTGGCGGGTCATCATCTCGACCTTCACCCATGTGCAGGCGCCGTTCAGCGTCCACGCCGACATCTCGCCAGGCGCCGCCGCCATGCAGGATTCGGCCCGCTTCCATTTCGGCTTCACGATCCCCTACATTCCGCATGCCGACGCGCACGCGGTGGTGCGGGCCGTGGCGGGGTCGCGCGGCGATCTCGGCCTCGTCTCGCCAGGAGCCGCCGGCCAGGCCTGGTGGCGCGCGCTGGAGCCGGAGGCCGGCCCGAAGATCATCGCCCGGCTGCCCTTCACCAACCTCGCCGGGCACCCGGCCGCGCGTCCTGTGCTGGTGGTCTCGAAGGCGATCTCGAGCGAGGGCCTCGGCGCCGTGCTGCTCCATTCGGCGACCGGCCTCGGCGACTGGGGGGCGGCGGCGCTCGCGGAGGCCGGGATCGAGGTGGTTGCGCGGCACGGGCCCGACGCCCTCCTGGCCACGCCTGGGGCGGTCTCCTCCGAGGACGTGGCGGCCCTCCTCGGCCTCGCGACCCCCGTGCCGGTCGGAAGCCATCCGGCTCTCGCGTCCGGCTAGGCATGGCTGCGTCGCAGCACCCACGCGTCGCTCGGCCGCGACGCCCACCTCTCCCCGGCCGGGAGAGGTGGGACCGGACGTCCGGGTAAGGGGCTGTTCCCTCCGGCGCAGGTAGGCGGGGATGCTCGATCCTGCGCCCGTCAGCCCAACCTCAGGCGGAGGCGGCCCGCCTCGCCAGCATCGTCATCGTGGCGAGGCAGACAAGGCCGAGGATGAGCGAGACCCAGACCAGCGCCACCGAGCCCACGCCCTCGCGGATGGCCGCGAAGCCGAGCGGGGCCGCCGCGAAGGCGATGTTCTGCGGCACGCCGAGACGGCCCAGGATGGCGGCGTAGGCGGCCGCGCCGAAGAGCCGGAGCGGAGCCACCGCGCGCACGATCGAGATCAGGCCGGCCGAGAGCCCGTAGCCGATCGCGAACAGGACCGCGCCGGCCGGAGACGTGCCCCAGACGAGGAGCGCCGCCAGCGCCAGCGGCATCAGGGCCATCGCGCCGATCCCGACCGGCAGGATGCCGATGCGGTGGCCGCCGACCATCTCGAAGACGCGGGCCAGAACCTGGCCCGGCCCGAGGAGGGCCCCGACCGAGACCGCGGCCGCCTCCGAATGCCCGAAATCCTTGAGGATGCCGATCATGTGGAGCGGCAGCCCCCAGGTGAGCATCCCGGCGATCGAGAAGGTCACGGCCGCGAGCCCGAACGCGCCCGGGAACGGCCGGACGGGCGGCGCCGCAACCGTCGCCGGGCCGAGGCTCACCTCCGAGCCTTCGACCATCACCCGGCCGCGCGGCAGGCCGAAGGCGTGCAGGGGCGCGCAAATCACGATTTGGACGGCCGCATAGACGAGGAGGCTCTCGCGCCAGCCGATCAGCCGGTCGAGCGAGATCAGAATTGGCCAGGCGAGCGTCGAGGAGAGCCCGCTGAGGAGAAGCAGCAACGCGATCGCCCGCCTTGCCCGCTCGGGCGCGATCTGGACGAGGGCCGTCGAGGAGGCCTGGTTCAAGGCAAGCGGCATCGCGAGCCCGAACACGATCCAGGCGAGCGCGAACAGGACGGGCCCATGCGCGGCGGACAAGAGCGCGAGGCCGCAGGCCGTGAGGCAGGACCCGAGCACCATCCAGCGCCGGCAGCCGTCCCGGTCGAGGACCCGGCCGACGCTCGGCGCGATCGCGGCGGCGACGAGCAGCATCAGGGTGATGCCCCCGAAGACGAACTGCTCGGACAGGCCGGTGCCGGCCGCGATGCGGCCCGACAGCACCGCCGGGATGTGGAACGTCGTGCCCCAGCCGATGATCTGCGTCACCGCGAGGGCGCCGACCGCGACGGCGAGGGGTCTGCCCTCCCGCGGGCGGGAGCGGCGCGGCGAGGGTCACGGCGCGCGGGGCCTCTGGCGAGAGCCGCTCAGCGGCGGCCCGGCCGCCCTTGCACGGGAGCGCCTGCCCGGCAAGGCGCGAGAGGCGAAACGTTCCCTGCCCCATCGCCCGACTTTGCGCGTGTCATCTTCGGCCCGTTGGGCTACGAGCCGAGCCGACCTCCGACGATCGACCCGATGGCCATGTCTCCCACCTCGACCGCATCCGCGCCCGCGCCCCGCGCCGGGATCCTCGACATCTCGGCCTACGTGCCCGGCCGGGACCATGTCGAGGGCGTCGAGAAGGTCCACAAGCTGTCCTCGAACGAGAGCCCGCTCGGGCCGAGCCCGAAGGCAGTCGCGGCCTTCGAGGCGGCGGCCTCCTCGCTCGCGAGCTATCCGGATGGCGCCGCGACGATGCTGCGGGAGGCGATCGCCGGGAAGTTCGGGCTCGATCCGGACCGCATCATCTGCGGCACGGGCTCGGACGAGCTCCTGTCGATGATCGCCAACGCCTATATCGGCCCGGGGGACGAGGGCCTCTACAGCCGGCACGGTTTCCTCGTCTACCGGATCAACATCATGGGGGCCGGCGGAACGCCGGTTGTGGCGGACGAGACGGACCTCACGGCCAGCGTCGACGCGCTTCTGGCCAAGGTCGGGCCGCGCACGAAGGTCGTGTTCCTGGCCAACCCGAACAACCCGACCGGCACCTACATCCCCCTCGACGAGGTGCGCCGGCTCCATGCCGGCCTGCCCCCGCACGTGCTGCTCGTGCTCGACGCGGCCTATGCGGAATACGTGCGGCGGAACGATTACGGGTCCGGCCTCGAGCTCGCGCTCACGGCCGAGAACGTGGTCATGGTCAGGACCTTCTCGAAGATCCACGGCCTCGCTGCGCTGCGCCTCGGCTGGATGGTGGGGCCGCCCGCGGTGATCGATGCGCTGAACCGCATCCGCGGGCCCTTCAACGTCAACGCGCCCGCGATCGCGGGCGGCGCGGCCGCGATCGCGGACGAAGCCCATCTCGCGGCCGCGCTTGCCCATAACGACGCCTGGCTGCCGCGGCTCGCACGCGAGTTCGAGGCGCTCGGCCTCGTCGTCACCCCGAGCGTCGGCAACTTCCTCCTGATCCACTTCCCCGACGAGGCAGGTCGGACCGCCGCCGAGGCCGACGCCTTCCTGTCGAGGCGCGGGCTCGTGCTTCGGGCCGTGAAAGCGTACGGCCTCCCGAACGCGCTCCGCATGACGGTCGGGCCTGCGGACGCGAACGAGCTCGTGATCGCGGCCTTGGCGGAGTTCATGGGGCGGGCCCACGGGGCCGCGGCGGATGGCCCTTCGCCCAGTCCGGCGAAAGCCGAGGTCCAGTCCGACAGCGAGCCGGAGTGGCGGCTTTCGCCGGCATGAGCGCCTCACCCGGTCCGACCCGGTCCGGCGATCATCCGGAGCCCGGGCAGGCCGCCGGTCCGCTCGACGCCCCTCGCGCCGAGCCTCTCGTCGATCGGCTCGCCGTCGTCGGGCTCGGGCTGATCGGCTCCTCGATCGCGCGCGCCGCTCGAGCGCGCGGCGTGGCCCGCACCATCGCCTGCATCGACCGGGACTCGGAGGTGATCGAGCGAGTGCGCGAGCTCGGCCTCGGCGACGAGGTCACGGCCGATCTCGGAGCCGGGGTGGCGGATGCCGATCTCGTGATCCTCTGCATCCCGGTCGGCAGCTTCGCGTCCGTCGCCGAGATCGTTGGGCCGCGGCTGAAGCCGGGAGCCATCCTGTCCGATACGGGTTCGGTGAAGGGCTCGGTGATCGCCCAGGTCCAGCCCCACCTTCCGGCCGGCGTGCACCTCGTCCCGGCCCACCCGGTGGCCGGGACCGAATATTCCGGCCCCGATGCCGGCTTCGCGACCCTGTTTGAGCGGCGCTGGTGCATCCTGACGCCGCCGGAGGGCGCCGACCCGGCCGCGATCGCGCTGGTCGAGGCGTTCTGGGCCGCCATGGGGGCGGCGGTCGAGGTGATGAGCGCCGAGCACCACGACCTCGTCCTAGCCATCACGAGCCACGTGCCGCACCTGATCGCCTACAACATTGTCGGCACCGCGGCCGATCTCGAGACGGTGACGCAATCGGAGGTGATCAAGTTCTCGGCCGGGGGCTTTCGCGACTTCACCCGCATCGCGGCCTCCGATCCGACCATGTGGCGCGACGTCTTCCTGCACAACAAGGGCGCCGTGCTCGAGATGCTCGGACGCCTGAACGAGGACATCGCGATCCTCTCCCGCGCCATCCGATGGGGCGACGGCGACGCCCTGTTCGATTTGTTCACCCGCACCCGCGACATCCGGCGCGGCATCATTTCGGAGGGCCAGGAAACGGCCGAGCCCGATTTCGGGCGGAGGAGAGAGTCAGGACACGCGCCGGCGAGCTTGGCGCAAACTGTCATTCCGGGGCTCGCCGAAGGCGAGAACCCGGAACCCACGACTGGATGAGACAGAGGGAGCGCGGTTGAGAGCGCTCACCCGGCCGTAGGTTCCGGGTTCTGCTTCGCAGCCCTGGAATGACAAAGATGTGCCGCTTGAAAGTCCCCAGCAATGACGCGGGTTGGTGCTCTTGCATTCCGAGTTGGGCTCTCAGCACGGCGCCGACCGCATATTTCCAACACAATGATATAGTCGGACGACCTCTCAGCTGACTGCAAGCGGCGCCAGCGCTGGGCCACGGCAAGGAAGCCCATGTCGTCCGTCGTTCGCTTCAGGAAGAAAGAACGGGGCGCGATCGTCGAGAGCATCGCAGGGCCCGGCCTGGCCGGCCCCTGCGATGGCGGTCGAGAGGATGATCGGGTTCGGCAGCAGGAACTGCTCACCGAGCTCGGCCTTCTGGCCCTGAAGGGAACGCCTTTCCCGGAGCTCCTCGATCATACTGCCCGTCTGACCGCCGAAGGTCTCAGGGCGGAATTCTGCAAGGTCCTCGAATTCATCCCGGAGATCGACAGGCTCATTGTCCGGGCGGGGGTCGGCTGGGCACCCGGGGTCGTCGGGACGGCGACGGTCGGGGCTGACCTCGAATCGCCTGCCGGATATGCGTGGCGGACCGGCTCACCTGTTCTTTCGAACCATCTCGAGAACGAGGAGCGGTTCAGGACGCCCGAGCTTCTCGTGGAATACGGCATCCATCGCGCGCTCAACGTCATCCTGCAGGGCTCGGGCACCCCCTTCGGGGTGCTGGAGGTGGATAGTCGCTCCGAGGGGGAATTCTCCGAACGGGATCTCGTGTTCCTGCAGAGCGCCGCCAACCTTCTCGGCATGGCGATCGAGCGCCAGCGCATCGAGCGTGATCTCAGGACTGCGCTCGATCGGCAGGGGATGCTGCTCGCCGAGGTGAACCACCGCGTCAACAACAGCCTCCAGATCGTCGGGTCGATGCTGCACCTGCAAAGCAGGACTACCGACAACACGGAGGTGCAGCGCCATTTGCGGGAGGCCTCGAGTCGCATCACAGCGATCGCACGGGCCCACCAGCGCCTGTACCAGACCGACGAATTCCAAACACTCGACCTCGGAGCGTACCTGGAGGAGGTCTGCGCCGACTTCGCCGAAGCCGTGCCGGGACACGTCGTCCACCTCGACGCACCCGACCACGTCGTGCTCTCGACCGACCGGGCGATCCTGATCGCGCTCGTGATCAATGAACTCGTCACGAATGTCGCCAAGTACGCGTATTCCGGCGGCGGCCCCGCCTGGGTCAGCCTGACGCGAGCGGGCGAGGCGCTCTGCGTGTCGGTGCGCGACGAGGGTAGCGGGCTCCCCCGTGACTTCGATCCGAAGACGAGCAAGGGCCTTGGCATGCGCCTCCTCGATGCGTTCACGAAGCAGCTGCAGGGGTCATTGAGTGTGCAGCGTCACGAGCCTGGGACCGAGTTCTCGCTCACCTTCCCGTTCGCCTGACCGGCGGCGAGCGAGCTCGTAACATCTCCGTCATTCCCGAGCGATGCGATCGGGTCCGGCCCTTCGGTCGGCCCGACGACAGGCTCCGCATCGAAGCGGACCCGAGAGGGCGCGGAGCCCGCAACCCACGATCGTCAGCTTCGCCCGGAAGGGTCGGCAAACGGGCTTAGTAGAGCGACCCCTGGCGGTGAGCGCGTGTTCGGGCTCAGCGCAGGCGTGCTCATGCCCCGCCTCGAAACCCGAGGCTGTTTTAGCAGCCTTCGCTGGCCGACACCGGTGGCCCTCAGCGCTCTCACGACCTTGCTGCTCGTCCCGAGAAGCCCGCTGGATGCGTTTTTCGATCCCCTCGCCATCCTCGTGCTCTCGCCTCTCGTCGTCGTGCTGGCGATCTCCGCCCTGCCGTCGCCCCGTATGCAAGGGGTTTGCAGCCGTGCCGGAGCCATCTCCTACCCGCTCTACATCCTTCACGCCCCCGTGCTCGACCCGACCGCCCATCTCACCTCCGAGAGCGGAGACTTCGCCGCCTCGAGAGCAGTCGCACTGCTGGGAGCGGCCTGTTTCTGCGTGGTCGTCGCCTGGATGGTAGAACGATGGCTTGAGCCCGCCCTCGCCCGGGCCGTCAGACGCTGGACCGGGAGCCTGTCCCCGGCTGCCAGCCAGACGAGGCCGCCGAGGAGCATGACGGCCCTCGCCGCGAGCATGGCGGGCTTGAGGCGGCCTAAGGTTCAGCCGGAAGCCTGAGCCATCTCGCAGCAGGAGTCGTCAATGGTATCTCTCATCGTTCTGGTCGTGATCGCCGCCGCAGCGCTTTCGCTTGCGGTCAAGATGTTCGGGATCAATCAAGAGTACGAAAGGGCCGTCCTTTTTCGCCTCGGCCGGCTCGGGAGGACGAAAGGACCCGGCTGGTACGCCCTCATCCCGTTCGTGGATCGTGTCGTGAAGGTGGACACGCGCACGATCACCGTTCAGCTGGAAACGCAGGAAACCATCACCCGCGACGGCGTCGCGGTCCGGGTCAACGCCGTCCTCTGGTATCGGGCTGTCGATCCCGCGCGCGTCGTAACGTCCGTCGAGCAGTGGCGATCGGCGATCGTGCAGGCGGCGGAAACGAGCATGCGCGATGCGATCGGGCAGAGTGATCTCGACCAGATGCTGAAGGACCGGATCGCGATCAACAGGCGGCTGTTCGATCTCCTTTCCACCGCGGCCGCCCGGTGGGGGATCGAGATCGACGCCGTCGAGATCAAGGACGTGGACATCCCCGAACAGATGCAAAGGGCCATCGCACGAGAGGCCGAAGCCATTCGCGAGAAACGGGCTCGCATCATCAAGGCAGAGGGGGAAAGCGAAGCGGCCCGGAAGCTCGCCGAGGCAGCCACGATGATCGGGACCGCGCCGGGTGCGCTCGAATTGCGCCGGCTTCAGACGCTCACCGAGATCGGCGTCGAGCACAACAGCACGATCATCGCGATGCTGCCCGTCGAACTTCTGCATGCCGCGCAGAAGATCGCCGGCCTTCCGCGAGCGTCAGCCGACTGAAGGTCCCGTCCAGGGCGGGGGGCTTGAGCTTCGGACCCGGCGGGGATTGACCCTGGCGGGCCGCGATGGCACGTTCCGGCCATGCGCAATGCGGCCCCCCTCGCCCGCTCCTGGTGGCGCCCCAGCTAAGGGGCGCGCCGGTTCAATCCACCTGGCTGTCCCGTTTTGAGGAGACGGCCACGTGACGTTCGCACATCCATGGTCGGCCTCTCGGGACGGGCTTCCTCTCGAAAGTAGGCCATGTCGACGACGACCCACAGCTTCACCACCGCCGGCCACGTCGAGGTCTCGGTCGCGACGGCCGAGCTTCCCTACGGCGACAGCTGCTCGGCGCTCATTGGCCGGCTCGACAATCGGCGCGGGCTTCTGTTCTCGTCCGGCATGGAGGCACCGGGCCGCTACACCCGCTGGGACATGGGCTTCGCCGATCCACCGCTCGTCCTCACCGCCATCGAGCGCCGCTTCTCCATCGATGCCCTGAACGAGCGGGGCCGGGTGCTGCTGCCCGCCTTTGCGGAGGCCTTGTCCACGAACCCCGATGTCCTGACGGTCGAGCGGGCGGAGGACCGGGTCGCCGGCGAGGTGCGGCCGTCCGTCGGACGCTTCCGGGAGGAGGACCGGAGCCGCCAACCCTCGATCTTCTCCGTGGTGCGGACCCTGCGGGACCTCCTCGGGAGCCGCGAGGACGATCATCTCGGCCTCTACGGCGCCTTCGGGTACGACATCGCCTATCAATTCGAGCCGGTCGAGCGCCGCATCCCGCA